>Ga0307430_1000076_pt1 | contig 87875 bp, 81 predicted proteins | sample SalMarWE160130MG_FD_202159 | JGI IMG/M metagenome (GOLD analysis project Ga0307430, IMG submission 202159) | Salt marsh sediment microbial communities from the Plum Island Ecosystem LTER, Massachusetts, United States - WE1603-130 | ecosystem: Environmental > Aquatic > Marine > Intertidal zone >... | reverse complement strand
ATCTCCAGGCTGTTGGCAGACTGGACATTCACATTGACGGACGGTCTTTTCCGACATCATACTCCCCTCTACTGCAATATGAGGGTATTATACCATAATACGAAGTTGTTTTTGAACCATTACTAAGATAAGGTGTGAGCAATGCTTGCCAGGCTCAGATGTCTGGTTGGTCCTGCTTTACTGTAGCAGCAGACCATTTCACACAGCGTGTCAAACAGCGTGTCACACAGCGTGTCAAGAAAGCAGATTACAGAATAATCCAATATTGCACGAAAGTCAAATACTTGGCGAGCGCCAGCGCCCGGTTCTCGGGCTCGCCAGAGACGAGAGTCGTGAGACTTTGCACTTGGCGCAACGTAGTGTATAATGCTCACACAGGCTGGACGTAAGGCCGGATATTTAGGGAGGTTGATAAGATGCGAAAGGTCATCAGTTTCCTGGCCGGACTGCTGGCGGGGGCTGTGGTGGGGGCCGCGGCCGCGATATTGCTGGCCCCTTATTCAGGCCCGGAACTGCAGGAGCAGGTGCGCACCCGTGTGCAGGGGTTGATCGAAGAGGGCCGGCGAGCCGCCGCCGCCCGCCGGGCCGAGATGGAGGCCCAACTCGAGGCCTTCAAGCGCGGCACCCCGGTCACTATCGAGACGACGCCCGAACAGCCCCAGGCGTAACCGCGCCGGTTGGCCACGCTCGCCGGCCACCCTGGCGAAGGCTTCACCGCTTACACGTGGTTTACCTGCGACTTGTGCAGAACTCGCACTACAGCCCACTAGCCCGACCGGACGTAAAGTGACGCTGTTGGTGTAATTACCCAGCCGCTGCTTCCAGCCCCCGTCGCGGGGGCGTCCCATGCGGAGAATAACCGCTCAGGGTAAGCTGCTCTCGCTGGCAATGCCCTCGGGGACGAGGGCTGAGAGCCTGACAACATCCAACCTGCGACAGGCTGAGTAGTAACCCGGCGATCTTATCGCCGTGCGCTACCTCTCAATCGTCAGCCGGTAGAACGCCGGATGGGTGGTGAGGGGAGCCAGCCCGGAGAGCACGAGCACCGCTTCGCGCCAGCCTTCGCTGCCCAGCGGCAGCGTCCAGTTCGCTGTCTGATCTTCTTCCACCGGCAACCGCTCGACTGTAACCTCCTCGTCCCCCGGGCCTCCCCCCAGGCCGATGAGGAGCGCCAGATAGCGCTGGGGGACAAAATCGTCGCTGCGCACGAAGCCAGCCGGTTTCCACCCGCCTTCCCCCATCTCCACATCGTCGGCATAGCCAATCTCGGGGATGGCGAGGCCGTCGAGCACGAAGCCCGCCCCTGTGACCGCCTCGTCGGTCAGATACGCAAAGCGCACCAGCACCTTGCCCCCGGCGTAAGGCGACAGGTCAACCGCCTCCTGGATCCACCCCGGCCCAACGTGCTGGGGCTGGTCTCCGGCCGTGCCCCCTGACGAGTCGCCGCTCTGACCGGTGTAGCCCCAGCCTGGATTGTTACCGTGGGGATTATCGTCCGTGCCGGAGGGAGTGGACAGCACCCGCCACCGCTCCCCGCCGTCGGTGCTGACCTCGACGGTGGCATAGTCGTAGCCGGCCTCAATGTCGTACCACGTCCAGTAGGTCAGCGTCGCCTGCTCGACGTTGGAAAGGTCAAAGGCCCGTGTGAGCGTGGTCAGCGACTCGTCGGCGCGGTTCGACCACCAGGAGTAGCGCCCGTTGTGAGGGGGCAGGTCCAGCAGGGGAGTCGTAGCCGCCCCGATGAACTGGACGCGGAGGTCGTCGTCGCCCCGAAGCAAGATGTAGTCCGCGCCGAATTGCTGGACCGATGCCTCAACCGTGACCGGGTAGTCCTCGTAGGTGGCCGCGGGCGCGGGACGTTCCAGTTCCAGGGTGGTATAGCCGTATCGGGGGGCATGCCCTGAGCCTGTCGAAGGGGCGTCTATCCCCGGCTGGCTGTCCAGGTCCAGGTAGTTGGCCGCCAGCCACCCGGCGAAGAGGTCCTCGAAGGTGATGCCAGCGTCCAATTCGGCCAGCGCCGCGTCAAAGCCAGCGATTCCGTTAAGCGGCTGGGCCACCAGTGCCCGCGTGCCCTCGTCGCCAAAGTGCTCGTGGAAGTAGATGGCGAAGAGGTAGGCTGTCCCTCGCTGGGCCACGGCTTCTGTATCTTCCCAGGCAGTGAGCGAGGTGTCGGGATGCTCCACGTAGGCCCATTCCGGCCCACCTGGATCGAGGCCGTTCAGCCGGACGGCCAGTTCCGCCAACCCCTCCTTCACCCACCGCTCCTCGTTACGGTCGTGGGCCCATTGGATGATCCGCTGGAACTGGCGGGCCAACAGGGCGTAATAGGCCCGGCTCCCCCGCCCCGCCCCCGCCCCGTCCCCAGAGCGGAGAGGGAAGTACCCGGCGTGAACGGTGATCATCTCAGCCTCGTTGGAGAAAGGGTAGAGAGCGCGGGGGAACTCGTCGGCACTGGAGGTGTAGCCAAGCACGCCCTTTCCCAGACCGGTGGCGTACAGGATGAGGATATGTGGGTCGTTGTCGACTCCCGGCGTCCACTCGGGGCCGAAGGCGGCGCGAGTGGTGGAGTAAACCTGCGTCTCGAAGAGAGTCGCCGCTTCCTCCAGCCGCCGCACGTCGTGCCGTACTCCATCCTCTACCCACATCGCGACGTGCTCGGTCTGCACGCGCAGGCGGGCGGTGATCTCCCGCTGCTCCCCGGTCGTACCGTCGGTGACCCAGAAGGCGCGGGTGGCGTTGGGCACCCGGCGCGGTGGCTCGGGGTTGACCACGGTGTAGTCGAAGGGACGGGGCGGTGGCTCTACCAGCAGCGCATCCAGGCTGGCGCGGCCGGCGTCGGGGACAGAGGTGCGGGTTGGGCTGGTGAGCGGCGTGGGGGTGGGTGTGGGGGTGGGGAGAGGTGTGGGGGTGGGTGTGGGGGTGGCTGTGGGGGCGGGTGTGGGGTTGGGGGTGGGGGTGTGGGTGAGCGTGGGGGTGGGAGTTGGTGTCGGCGGAATCGTACACGCTGTCAGGATCGGCAGCATGGCGGCGATCAGCAAGCGGCGCGCGTGCATCATCCTGATCACCGTTGGGCGAAGGTCTCTGACCGAGCCCGCGCCGCTTCAGCCAGCCCCTCGAAGAGGCGGCGCATCACGGGATGGCTCTCGACCATTGTCTCAGGGTGCCACTGCACGCCAATGCAGAAGGGGTGATCAGATGCTTCCAGGCCCTCGATGATGCCGTCGGGAGCGCGGGCGGTGACGACCAAACCGGCGCCCACGACTTTGGCTGCCTGGTGGTGAGCGCTGTTCACACCCAACTCGCCGGCCCCGGCCAGCGCGGCCAGCCGGCTGCCCGCTGCCACCTCGACCGTGTGGGCGACCGTGCTCAGGGGGCGGCCAGCGACGGTGCTGTGGGGGAGGGCGTCGGGAACCTGGGTAGGGATGTCCTGGATGAGTGTGCCCCCAGCCGTGACGTTGAGCACCTGGGCCCCCCGGCAAATCGCCAGCAGGGGGAGGCCTTCCGCCAGTGCCCACTGAGCCAGCGCGAGTTCGGCTCGATCGCGCCGCTCATCCACGGACCACAGCAGCCCGCTGTCTTCCTCGCTGAATAACGCTGGCAGGATGTCCCCCCCGCCGGAGAGGATCAAGCCATCGAGGTGCTCGAAGATGGCCCGCAGTTTCGCCTCCTCCAGATGCGGCGGGATGATCACCGGAGCGCCCCCGCCCAGTTCTACAGCCTGAACGTAAGTCAGGGTGACGGAGAAAAGAGACAGGTTGGGCGGGCGGGCGGATCGGTCGGTGCGGCCGGTGATGCCGATGACGGGAAGGCTCATTTGGGCCTCTCGATTGTCCGGGATAGCGTGGCGATAACGTCTCTCCTGCCGCAGGGGGGCTTCATTGTGCCCCAAGCCCATCATGCAGTGGGGGGGGGCGGTGACGGCTGGCCCCAGCCTTGGCGCGGCAGCGGCGTCTCCCCCCGCTGCAGGCGGGGGCTTCACCATCAGATGCAAAAAGGGGCGTAGGTGTGTCCTACGCCCGCCCCAGGCTGGCTCAGGAACGGCCCGACGGGACTACTGAGTACGCTTTTCTCGCAGGCGAGCGTGCCTGCCCCGCCGCTGCCGCAGGTAGTAGAGTTGAGCGCGACGGACGCGTGCCCGTCGCGTTACCTCGACTTTCTCGACGCGTGGCGAATGCAGCATGAAGGTGCGCTCGACGCCGATGCCGTGGGAGGCGATGCGCCGCACGGTGAAGTTGGCGTTTGCTCCGCCCCCATGCAGGCGGATGATGGTGCCCTGAAAAACCTGCACTCGCTCGCGATCACCCTCGACAATGCGCGCATGCACTCTGACGGTGTCGCCCGGGCGCAACTCGGGAATATTCGGGTTAGGTTCTAGTTGACGTTCCAGCGATTCGATTAGGTTCATTGCAATATCTCACAGGTGGACGTATCGGTGATCCATGGTCACAACTGAATCTGTTACTACTCAGCCGCTGCTCCAAGCCCCCGTCTCGGGGGCGTCCCATGCGAAGAATGACCACTCAGCGTGAGGTACTCTCGCTATCGCCGCCCTCGGGGACGGGGGCTGGGAGCCTGAAAACAACTGGCCTGCGACAGGCTGAGTAGTAACTTGAATCTGGCCTAACACAGCGATCTCTGCTGGCTCCTACCGGCGAACCAGAACAGTGGCAGAAGATTATACTACGTTTTATCATCTAAGGCAACCCTAGCCGGCGTGAGGCGTGAGCCTGGGGCAATCGCATTCTATCCAATACTTTCACAACAATGACTGCGCCCGCCGTCCCGCTGCCCTCACCTCGACCGGCACCGGTGGGCGAAAAACGCAGGGCCGCGAGCTCGCCTTTCTGGGCATGCTCTTGAGGACTAGGGCTCGTTATCGGAAACCAGGCCGTTGAAGTCATCGTCCCAGCACTCGCGGGCGACGCGCACCTCGTCGTCGCGGGTCAGCGTGCCATCGTAGGGCATCACGTCCTCGTGGGCCGTCCAGCCCGAAAGCACCATCGGCACCGGCCCGCTGCCAGCGGGGATCCATTCGCCGTTGTAGCGGCGGGCAAAGTGAAGGTGCGTCGCGTCGGCGAGCCCGCCCTCGCAGGAGGGGTGTCCAATGCGCTGCCCGCGCTCCACATACGTGCCCTCCTCGACGCGGCCCTCGGCGTAGATGTGTAAGTAGAGCAGCACCCAGCCGCTCTGCTCAAAGCCATCGCCGTCCAGGTCCACCACCACCTCGCCGTTCTCGCTGCGCAGCACCCGCCCCGGCGCGGCGGCCGTGACCCACGCGGTCGAGGGTGCGCAGCCCAGCAACTTGTCGCCTGGCACGAAGTCGAGCGCGGCGCGACCACTGCCGTTCCCCCAGCCCCCGTGCGGGCCGCCGGTCAGGTACCACGTGTGCCCAAACTCCCACGGCAACCGCAACTCTGGCTGTACCAGGTCAGGCGGCACCAGCGGGTCCACCGTGTAGGCGAAGGGATTGCCGAAGAGGCGCTCGTAGGTGGATAGGAAGCCGTCGGGGCCTGCTCCCCCCCCCAATGGGGGGGATGAAGGGGGGGGAGGGCCGGTCAGCGCCCACCATTCGTCCCAATTGGCAGATAGTTCGGCCAGGCAGTTCTGCACCCCGGCGGTGCCCGGATTGAGCCCCGGTGTGATGGCAGCGCGGTTCCCATCGGCCAGGCGCACTGTCGTGCGGTCGCCCCGCTTCCAGCCGTAATAGCCTTCATTGAGCCGTACCGCCGCCCAACTCAATTGCTGGAACAGCCCCTCGTAGTACTCTTGCACGTGACCCAGCGGGTAGACGAGCGTCCCGTCGGCGGGCTGTGGCTGAGTGACCCACCCGGCCCGCAATTCCAGCAACGCCAGCAGCACCCGTGGTCCCACGCTGAAGCGCTGCGATACGAGTTGGACGATCTCCGTCCCTGTGAGCAGGCGATCTTCAACCTCCTCAGTGTAGTCCGCCAGGTAGCCCTCCTGCCTGGCCACGAAGCCCGCCAGGTCGAAGTGGATGTAGGCCGGGCCGTAGACCAGTTCGCTATCGGGGACCAACTTGAGATACGGACCGGTCTCAGTGGCGGCGGTGGGAATGATGAGGGTCTGGCCGGCGCGGATGCTGTTCGCGTCGGTCAGGCCGTTGGCAGCGGCGATCTCCTCGACTGTGCAGCCAAACACGGCGGCGATCAGGCTCAGCGTCTCGCCGGGCTGCACGACATAAGATTCCACGCCCGTCTCGTCCGAGCGACTGGCGGGCGTCGGGTTGGCTGTGGGCGTGCCCGTGTAGACGCCAGGGTAGGCCGGAGAGGGGGAGGAGGCCGGAGTGGGGATTGCCACAGGAGCGGCTGATGCGGAGGTGCCTGTCTGTCTGGTGGCTCCGCCTTTCGCGGGTGGTTGCTTCGGCGCGGAGCGCGCGCAGGCATCCGTGGAGCACAGCAGGCCTACACAGATCAAAAACGACCATCGTTGCAGTCGTTTCATCGCTATTTCTCTCCCCATCACAAAATCGCCGCCCGACGGCGGCGAGTGGAAGTTTACCAGACATGAATGAAAAGGGCAAGTGTACCTGTCCGCTGTCTGGTCGGGCGCTAGGGCTTGGTCGGCCGGCCGAAGCGAACACGTGCGACGCACTTCGGTGCGTCGCACGTTGCTCTAGTAGACCAAAGCGTGACCTATTTACGGTTTCACTACCAGGGGAAGATAGACGTCGCTAATGGAAGAGTTGACGATGCGCAGGACCAGGTCAATTGGGTGAGGAGAGCCATCTACCCCTGTGGGGGTCACGACAGTTACCGTGAGCACGCCGGTGTAGGTCATCACGGTGCTCGTGCTAAAGGTAGTCGGCGTGATCCAGAATGAGTTCGGGGTGGTGCTCCCAAGGGGTGAAACCGTGAACCACGTCCCTGCGATGGTGATGCTCCAGGTTAGTGTCTCATCGTTCCCCTCGTTCTTGGGCGTCACCTGGTGTGAAGTGGGAAGCAAGCGCTGGTCGGGAATGCTGTAGGTGAATGGGAGAGAATTGGGGAGATTGCCCAATACGGCATCACTCCCATAATCCCAGGTTGCACAAGGGTCAAAGACGTTCATCACGATCATCTCAGCGTAGTTCCAGCCCTGATATGGTCCGCTATCTCGACCGATACCCAGAAAGCCTTCCTTGCCATCCGGGCCGCTATTCTCATTGTAGGGATACCACAGGATGGCGTGGCGATGCCCCCAACTCGAACCACTGTCATCATACATCCACTCATAGACAGAGCGCTCGACAGGCAACGGGATGCTGGTGCCACTGGTCATAAAGACAGCCAGGTTTTCGGCCACGGCCAGGAAATCATGGCAAGCGCCGATAGTCGGGTTGTCGTGGAGACGTTGCCAGGGACTGCGACCATCGGCGTAGTGCCCCCAGGCGTTGTTGTCAATGAGGTACTTGGCGTAGTACTGCGCCACGCTGGTCACGTTGGTTTCCACGCCATGCAGTGGGTGGACACCCCGGTCAATACGCTCGCGGTTGATCAGCCACAGCGCCTTTTCGCCGTCGCTCTTGGCGTTCCACTCGGCCTGAGAAGGCAGCGTTAGCATTGGGGTGGATGTACCCAACTGAGTGTTCTCGGTGGTACGGGCATTGTTGAAAGCGGTCTGGATGTCGGCCACGCCAGAGGTGCCGGCCGACCAAGAGATGTCGGCGGTGGGGTCAGTTGGGTAATCGAGTGGCCAAATGAGAGTCAGCGGGTCACCGCTGGCAGTAATGGATCGGTCTTCAGAGAATTGAAGCATCTCCCGATCATAGCCAGCGTTCCCCCCCTCTGTCGAAACCGGCGTTCTCGACATCGGCTGCAGGGTGGGATCCAGCAGATTGGCGGTCACCATCCCCAACGGATCCGGGGGCGCGAATAGGGCCACCAAGCCGATGGCCAAAGCGATCAGAATATATCGTCCTTTTGTTTTCATTTTGAACTCCTTATCAGATCTTATCGAATCTTACCGCCAAGGGTCTTTCTTCTTTCGTTATGACATCTCTTTCATCCATGGTAAACACCGTGCTCTTGGGCTGTCTTGAACATAGCGACGATGTTCTCAGGGGGCACCCCGGTCTGCACGTTATGGACCGGGGCGAACACAAAGCCTCCTCCGGGAGCCAGGTCATCTATCCTGCGTTTGACTTCGTCCGCAACCTCGTCAGGGGTGCCGAAGGGTAGGACGTTTTGGCTATCGCACCCCCCACCCCAGAAGGTGATGTCACGGCCAAATTCTCTTTTTAACTCTTTCGTGTCCATGCCCGCCGCCGAGACCTGCACCGGGTTCAGTGCGTCCACCCCCATCTCGATGAAGTCGGGGATGAACGGCGCGACGGCGCCATCGGTGTGCAACAGGAGATAAGCAATGTTCTGGCTGGTCTCTGACGGCTCGACTGAGCTCGCCGAAGTCCGGGCCAGCCTGGATTTGGCAAAGCGAAAGAGTTTCCCATGGTAGGGTTTGACCACCTTGCGGTACAGATCAGGTCTCAACAGAGGGCGATCCTGCATCCCCAAGTCGTCTTCAAACTGCACGACGTGAACGTACTGGCCGACGGTTTCGGCATAACGCTCGAACCGTCTTATGTTTGCCTCAGCCAGTTGGTCCATGAGCGCTTCGGCGAACTTCTGGTTCACCAGCAGATCCATCAGGAACGTCTCCCATCCTCGCAGGGATTGGGCAGACTGGAAGATGTGGCCGCCAAAGAATCCCACCAGCAGATAATCGGTGTTCTCGCGCAACGCTTGGGCCTTCTTGGCCAGTTCCTCGTAACTCTTGTCGAGATAGGATGGCTTATCGTAACTCTCTATGGCGGCTATGTGCTTCTCAATGTCACGCACACTGGTCGCATCGGCCAGAGGCGAGTACACGGGATCGAAGTAGTGCCCGTCCTTGGGCATCTTGAGCACGACGTTCCCCGCCGCGTCAAAGATTACCTGAGCGCCGTCGTCCTGGAGTTGCGGCAGGAACCTGGCCGGAAACTCGGCTGGAGAACCATCGGGGAGGACACCCTGTCTCCACTCGTTGGGCTCGTCAGAAACCAGCAGCGCGTCAACCCCCAGCGCCTGGCGCACGTCTTCCTCCACCAGGGCCGTGTGTTGATAGACGTCGGCCACGCGGGTGCTGCCGGCGCCTAGCCCCAGGCGTTTTGTGAGCCCCTTGTAGGCGACCGCCATAATCGTGCTATCTACCGTGCCACCCAAATCAATGGGCACCCGGTCTGGTTCCTGGTGACGCAAGGCCGTCAGGGCCCTTTGCCTGTGCTTCATCACGTTTTCCATCCTCGTTCATTGTTTAGTTTCTGCCTCTCCCGACCGGGCGGCCTGGGCTGCCAACTCGCCGGCCCATTCCAGGTCAGCCGGGGCGACGTCCCCTCGGGCCAGCAACCAGGTGACGTGGTGCGGACGGGCGGCTTCCAGAAGCGCCTCCCACTCGGCCCGGTTGGCGACCGGTTTGCCGTCCCGGGTCTGCCAGCCGCGAGCCTGCCAACCCTTCACCCAGCGTGAAGCACCGTTGATCAGGTATTTGGCGTCGGAATAGAGGGTCACGCGGCATGGTTTGGTCAACGCCCGCAGCGGCTCGGTCGCGCCCCGGATGAGCATAGCGTTGGCCGTCGTCGTCGGCTCACCGCCGCTGAGGGATCTGGTGTGCTCGCCCAAACGCAGCACGGCACCCCAGCCACCGCGTCCCTGAGCACCCCGGCAAGAGGCCTTGACAGAGATTTCGACGACGGGCCGGCCATCGTCGCTGGGCTGATGCGCATCCGGCGCACCCGGCCCACGCTGGAGTGCGCGCCGCGCTTCGGCCGCCAGATGGTCGGCCCGCTCGTTGAGGGGGTGTCCGGCGTGCCCCTTGAGCCAATGCCAGGTCACGTCGTGAGCCTGGGTCAGCCGGTGGAGCACGCGCCACAGGTCCTGGTTCTTGACCGGTTGCTTATCGCTGGTGCGCCAGCCACGGCTCACCCAGCCGTTTATCCACTCGGTGATGCCCTGGTGCAGGTACTGGGAGTCGGTGTGGAGGTCCACCTGGCAGCGGCCGAGAAGCCCTTCCAGCAGCGCCAGGGCCGCCGCTGCGGCGTGAAGTTCCATGCGGTTGTTGGTGGTGTCGGGATCGTTGCCGCTGAGCACCCATTCCCGGTCACCCCAGCGGATGACCGCGCCCCAACCGCCGGGGCCAGGGTTGGGATCGCAGCCGCCGTCGGTGTAGACGTCTACCTGGGGCGGGGTGCCATCACTCAAGGTGTCTGGACCGAATAGAGGTTGAGAGACGGTCATCCCTTACGCTTCCCCAAGACCTTCTCGTTGTAGATGCCCTTCCGCTCGGCCAGGAACTTGAAGAACTTCTTGGTGCTGCTCTTGAGCGAGTCCTTGTCAAGCCGATTCAGCACCTTGCGCCGGTACCAGCGGAAGAACTCGGTGTTCACCATGCCCTTGCGAACGGTAGCAAAGTCGTCCGCGTCAGTGTACTGCGTCAGGTAGACGATGAACATATCTATGTTCTGAGCATGCTTGCGAACTGTGCGTTTTGAGAGGCCCTGTTCGTGCAGATATTCGATGAATTCATCAGCCAGTGCCTCGGCCTGGGCTTTGAACGGCGCTCGATACTCCTCCCAGGCTTCCATAGCCGCAGAGTAGTCCTCCAGGCTCTCGAACTCGATGTTACCAACGCGAACCCTGGTCATTTTCTAATTCTCCTCGTTATGGCTCCCCCCGAAACGCGCGATCCAGCACCGCCGGCAACAGCGCGTCCAACTCCGCCTGGGTGGCGTCCTGGAACACGAACGACGCGAAAAGGCGCGCAAGACACGAAACCCTTTCGCGACTTTCGTCCCTTTCGTGGCTTTCGTGATTCACAACTTCCCCCGAAACGCGCGATCCAGCACCGCCGGTAGCAGCGCGTCCAACTCCGCCTGGGTGGCCTCTTGCAGGGCGGTGAGTGCGTCCACCTGGGCTTGCAGGTCGTCCAGGTAGGCGACGATGTGGCGCTGTTCGGACAATGGAGGTATGGACAATGGAAGTGTAACGAGTTTCCTCTGAGGTAGATAGGATTGGCCTGCCGTTGTTCCAAACCTGGCTTCAATGGCAACCCGGGTTGTAGGCTCCCGAAGGTGATAAACTATGAACTCGGGTATTATTTCTGACTTTAGTCGGACTCGCGTGATATTATGATCAATAACAACTTGTTCGCTGGCACCAGGAAACACCGCTATGGCTCCCACTAATCGTGGACTGCCATTCACATTGCATATCAGTAAATCACCCAGCTGAGTGAGGTACTTGGTATGGCGTTCCGAATCGAACAAAATACGGCGACAAGAGGCGATTGAAAAATCCTGCTGGGTTATGTTCCTGATGTTTAGAGAAGCAACCCCTTCTGGTGGATCCACCCAAATGCGTTTACTCATTCCATTGAGTATCTCGGATACTATGTCACTAAATGGTTTGGTTTCCTTAACCTCATCGCATAGATTTTCGAAGGTGTCTCTCAGAGCCGCTTGTGCTAATTTCCCCGTGTCTTGTTTGGCGGCCGCCCGCAGCCCCCGCGCCTCCTCAATGAGCGCCGTCAGTTCCTCGATGCGGGCCACGATGCGGCGCTGTTCGTCGAGGGGGGGAAGTGGAATCTTACAACCCAGGAATTGCTTGGGCCTGATTGCCGCATAGCCAGTGGTCCCCCTGGCCTTTTCCCCCAACATAGGCTCGAAGTAATTTGCCGCAAGCAACCAGCCTATGTAGGGCCGCAAGAGTTTCGATTCATCAATGTCAAAGAGGAAAAAGTGACTGGTGACCAACGCGCCTGCACCTTCTTCCGGCACGGTCCCAATCGCGCCCTTCTTGGCCCAGATTTCAGAAAGAATGATTTGTCCTGGTTTGGCAAGTTGGTGGCGCTTCATCCGAACGGTAGCGCCATCGGCCGGATCATTAAGCACAACACCCCTGCCGTACAATTTGACTGACAGTTTGGGATACAGGCGCGGTTCTAGTTCCGTGATATATTCCTTGTCCTGAACGAGCACTTCAGACAGAGAAATGAGAGGATACCTTCCGCTTTCGGACATTGGACTCCCTATCGCAATACAGGTCTTGGCAAATATCTCCAATTGTGATATGATACGCCTGCCAGGGGACAAAATTCGGCTCCACGCCGTGTGAGCACTCGGTTGCGGCTGGGAGGCTCCTATATCCTCGGCCGGTTTTCTAGCGCCGCTCATCGGAGCGGCTTTTTCATTCTCGAAGCGCCTCTTGAATCTGCGCCATCAGCGCCAGAATTCGTCGTTCCTTCTCCAGAATGGCCTCAGCCAACTCCTCCGGCGGGCGGTGCACCAGCGCTTCCTGGCCGCTAGGGTTCTTGATGTCCAGATTGTAGTCGTTCTCGATCACCTGCTCCACTGGCACCAGCCAGGAATATTCCGTCACCGGCCGCTCGTCCCACAGGGCGCGGCACTCGTCGAACTCGACGTCCCGCAACGGTTTCGTCTTGGTATAGTTCTTGCGCCCCTCGGGCAGGGGCAGTTCGTAGTACCAGATCTCTTTCGTGGGGCCATCGCGCTGGAAGAAGAGCAGGTTGGTGGGGATACTGGTGTAGGGGGCAAAGACGCCGTTGGGCAGGCGGACAATGGTGTGCAGGTTGAAGTCCTTCAGCAAATCTTCTTTGATGCGGGCGGCCACGCCGGTGGCGAAGAGCGGGCCGTTGGGCAACACCATCGCGCACCGTCCGCCCGGACGCTCCCCCTTGGGGCCATGTCCTGAGCCTGTCGAAGGACGTCTCAGGCTGCGCATGATGAACTGGAGGAAGAGCAGCGCCGTCTCGGAGGTGCGGGTGCCCTCGGGAAAGTTGGCCTGCACCCCGGCCTCCTCCTCGCCGCCAAAGGGCGGGTTGGTGAGAATGACGTCGGACCGCTGGCGGTCGGTGATCTCGTGCAGCGGCCGGGCCAGCGTGTTGTCGCGCACCAGGTTGGGGTATTCGACACCGTGCAGCAGCAGGTTCATCATGCCCAGCAGGTAGGACATGGGCTTCTTCTCGGTGCCGTACAGCGTGCGGGTCTGGAGTGTCTCCCAGTCTTCCACAGTCCGCTGTTGCTTCTTCATATACTCGTAGGCCTCCACCAGGAAGCCGCAGGTGCCAGCGGCGGGGTCGTAGACCGTCTCGCCGATCCGGGGGGCTACCCGCTCGACCATGAAGCGCACGACCGGCCGGGGGGTGTAGAACTCGCCGTTGGTGCCAGCCGCGTCGCGCATCTCGCGCAACATGCTCTCGTACAGGTGCGACAGCGTGTGGATGTCGTCGCTGACGTTAAAGTTGATGCGGTTGACCAGGTTGACCACGTCGCGCAGCAGGTAGCCGCTGAGCATGCGGTTGTAGGTCTCGCGGAAGATGGCGGAGATGACGTCGCGCTGGTCATTCTCCTCGCTGCCCACCAGCCCGCGCAGGTGGGGGAAGAGGTCGTTGTTGACGAAATCCAGCAACTCGTCGCCGGTGCGGCCGCGGTCCTCGTCGGCGGCCCAGTCGCGCCAGCGGTAGGGGGGTTTAATCACGTCGCGGTATTTGCCCTGCAACAGCATGCGGCGCTGCTCCAAATCGTCGAAGCACTTGAGGAACAGGATCCACGACAGTTGCGGGATGCGGTCCACGTCGGTGCTGAGCCCGGCGTCCTTGCGCATGATGTCGCGGGCGGTTTTGATGGCGGATGAGAGTTCGGATTTTCTCATGGCCTTTCTCGTGATGTTTCGGCTGAGAGCCAGGGATTGGAAATCCCCGGCTCAAGCTGAGAAGTGCCCTCAGGCACTCGATCAGGCCCTGAGGGGCCTTTTCAGCTTTAGACGGCGAATTCCATTCGGCGGCTCGCGATGTTGTCGGCTGAGAGCCAGGGATTGGAAATCCCCGGCTCAAGCTGAGAAGTGCCCTCAGGCACTCGATCAGGCCCTGAGGGGCCTTTTCAGCTTCAGACGGCGAATTCCATTCGGCGGCTCGCGATGTTGTCGGCTGAGAGCCAGGGATTGGAAATCCCCGGCTCAAACTGAGAAGTGCCCTCAGGCACTCGATCAGGCCCTGAGGGGCCTTTTCAGCTTCAGGCGGCGAATTCCATTCGGCGGCTCGTCAGGCACACGATCAGGCCCTGAGGGGCCTTTCCAGTTTCAGGCGGCGAATTCCATTCGGCGGCTCGTCAGGCACTCGACTAGGCCCTGAGGGGCCTTTTCAGCTTCAGGCGGCGAATTCCATTCGGCGGCTATTCTATTCGTGGCTATTCGTCGACCTGCGGCCCGACGTTCCAATGATGCGTCTGTTCCCATTCGTCAACGAACGTGCCTTCGGCATGATGCTGCTTTTGATGTTCGATGTAGGCGATAACGCGTGGCACGTCCTGCTCCGAAACCGAGAAGACACCGTAACCTTCTTGCCACTCAAAGGGGCGCCTGAACTCCAAGGAGACAAAACGAGAACTGCTCCCCTTGAGTTGTTTCATAAAGTCCGCTGGCGAAACGGCGGGACGCACTGCGGCCAGCACATGCACGTGATCCACCGTGCCGCCGATGACAAACAGCGGTACGTACATTTTCTTGGCTTCAGCGTGAAGGAAACGATAGACGTTGGGCTCAATGTCTGGTGTCAGCAGAGGCTCCCGGTTTTTGGTTGTCCAGACGAAATGGTAGAATAAACGCCAGTAGGCCATGTAGGTCCTCCCTCAAAGCCAGGGATTGGAAATCCCTGGCTGAAGTTGAAAAGCGCCCTCAGGCGCTAAACCAGGCCCTGAGGGGCCTTTTCGGCTTCAGGCGGCGAATTCCATTCGGCGGCTTCAGCTTCCATTCGTTGTCCTCTAATCAAGCAGCGTAAATGAGATCCTGCAACTGGCGGGCGGCTTCCTTCAGCCTGTCCACCCCACCGAAGAGATTGGCGATCTCGATCACCGTACCCTCCACCGGCACGTCGGGCAGTTCCAGAATGTGCAGATCGGTCAATTGCGCCACGCCGTGGTCGGTGTATTTGCCCAACAGATAGTCCAGTACCGGGCGGGCCTGAGGGCCAAAAGTGTCCAAAAAGTCCTCGTGCTCGTAGCGCACCGTTTCGGCGCACTCGCGACGGGAACGCAGCGGCCCGTTAAAGGCCACGTGGACCAGCAAATCGAACGGGTCGGCGTCGGACTGACCGGTCGCCTCGGCCAACTGCTCGAAGGAGATGCCCCGGCTCCCCAGTTCGGAGATCACGATAGCGCGCCGCTCAGGATCGCGCCAGGCCGCCCGCATCTTCCCCGCGTCGCCGTAGAGCGTGCGCACCTGCGTGCGAGTGTAGTCCTCGAATCGCTGCACGCGAAGTTCGTGTCCGTCAGGGTCTAATTCCTGCACCATTGCACGGACAACCCGCACTTGCACGCCGTCTACGTAGTACTTGCGCGGTTCTCCCTCGCTGTCATCGCTGATAATTGCCCCAATCTCCTCCTGGGCCTCCTTCGCTGCTTCCACCACCTCGCCGGTTTCGGTGCTGCTGGTGACCTGGCCCTGCGCGTTGATCGTCTCCTCGGCCGTCAGTTCAGGGATGCCGTCAAAATCGGGATCGTAGAAGAGACGCGTGGCCTCCACGTAGTCGAGGATCGTGAACCAGAATTTGTCCTCATCTACGAACAGGCGGGTGCCGCGGCCAATGACCTGCTTGAACTCTACCATGGAGTTGATGGGCTTGAAGAGGACAATGTTGCGACACGTGGGTATGTCCACGCCCGTGGACAGCAGTTTGGACGTCGTGACGATGACGGGGAAATCCTGCTCGGGGTCTTGAAATCTGTCCAGGTAGTTCCGGCCGACTTTGCCCTCGTCCGAAACCACGCGAACCACGTAATTGGGATGCTTGCGGGTAATGTCGGTATTGCAGTTGATGAGCGCCTTGCGCATGTCATCGGCGTGTTCCTGGTCCACGCAGAAGACGATGGTTTTGGCATGACGCCCGGTCTTTCTCAAGTAGTTGGTCAGGTGCCGGGCCACGGCCTCCGTGCGGCCCAGCAACGACAGTATCCGCTCAAAGTCCCTGGTCTCGTACAGGCCATCGGGCACCTCCCGCCCAAAGCGGTCGAGCAGGCCGGGGTCCGGCCGCCAGCCGACGTCGTCCACGTCCGTCACGATGCGGCGCACGCGGTAGGGAGCCAGGAAGCCGTCTTCGATGCCCTGGGCCAGGCTGTAAACGTAGATGGGATTGCCAAAGTAGCGATAGGTGTCCACGTTGTCGCGCCGCCTGGGAGTGGCCGTCATCCCGATCTGCGTAGCGGGGTGGAAGTATTCGAGGATCTGCCGCCAGTTGCTTTCGTCGCGGGCGCTGCCTCGATGGCACTCATCCACGATGATCAGGTCGAAAAAGTCGGGAGGATAACGCCTGTAGAGCCCCGGCTGTCCCTCGCGGCCGGCGATGGCCTGGTAGATGGCGAAGTAGATTTCCCGGCTCTTGATCGGCCGACGCTGAATCTTGTGGAGGGCGTCACCGAAAGGGGTGAAAGTGCGGTCCTTGGCCTGATCCACCAGGATGTTGCGGTCGGCCAGGTACAGGATGCGACGCTGGCGGCGGGTCTTCCACAGCTTCCACACGATCTGCATGGCGACGAAGGTCTTGCCCGTGCCGGTGGCCATCGTGATCAGGATACGTTTCTGGCCCTGGGTGACCGCCTGCACCGCGCGCCTGATGGCGATCTCCTGGTAGTAGCGGGGACGTTTGACCGTGCCGTCGGGGTTGCGCAACTCGCGGTTGAAGGGAAAGAGCAGGCTGTCGGTCTCGGTATCCCTGGTCAGCCCCTGATCGGAGCGCCAGCGCTGCCACAGGTGCTCCGGTGAGGGAAAGGCGTCCAGTGAGGTCTGCCTGCCCGTGATGAAGTCGTACTCCTCGATGCCGTGTCCATTGGTCGCGTAGGCGAACTTTAGTCCCAGGATTTCGGCGTACTCCATCGCCTGCTGCATGCCGTCGCCCGGCTTCTTGTAGGCTGCCTTGGCTTCCACCACGGCGACAGGAGAGTCAGGTCGGTAGCGGAGCAAGTAGTCCGCCCGCTTGCCCGGCTGGCGCACGTGGCCCCGCCCCACGGGGACAACCCGCCCATCGGTGAAGTACTTCTCCTGGCTGATCTGGTCGTCGGTCCAGCCAGCCTCGTAGAGCCTGGGCAACATGTATTTCCGGCAGGTATCCGCTTCGGTGATCACCGGCACACCTTTCTTTGTGCGGTTTGTGCTGTGGGCAGTGTATCACACCGCCCGCAAAAGCGCAACCGTAACGTGAAGCGTGATGCGTGAAACATGTAAGGGGAACTTTTGCCCGACGTTTGGCGTCTTTAGAACAGAGTAAACCCTCTCACATCCCAAAGGAGGAACGTCATGGATACCCAACTCCCCGTTGCAAACAAGCGCTGGCTCACCACCGCACTCCACGTGCTCATCATCCTGGCCGTGGTCGCGGGATTCGTGGCGCTGCGCTGGGTCACCACCCTCCCACAGCGCGTGGATGACCAGCAGACGATCGTGGTCGGGCAGACCCGCTTTGCCCCCGATAGCGATGCGTCGGTGCGCGTGGTGGTGCAGGACTTCGGCGCTGGCCAACCCATCGCCAGCGCCCACGTCAAGGTCAGCCTGAAGCCGGCCGGCGGTCGGGCCATTCCTCTCTTCGAGGGACAGACCGACGAGACCGGCAGCCTGCCGGTCACCTTCCACGTGCCCGCCGACGCGCCCGCCGAGGCGCACCTCATCGTCGAGACCAGGTCGGCGGTGGGGCAGGACCGGGTGGAACAGCCAGTGACCATTCAGCGCGAGTACCGGCTGCTCCTGACCAGCGATAAGCCCCTCTACCAGCCCGGCCAGGTAATCCACATGCGCGCTCTCGCCCTCAGCACCTTCGACCTGACTCCCGCCCGGGGCGCGACGGTTGACTTCCTGGTGGAAGACCCCAGAGGCAACAAAGTCTTCCGCCAGAGTGTCGCGGCATCCGATTTTGGCGTCGCCGCTGCCGACTTCACCCTGGCCGATTTAGTCAACCAGGGGGACTACAAACTCAGCGTCTCCATCGGCGACACCCGTTCCGAAAAGACGGTGGAGGTGCGCCCCTACGTCCTGCCCAAGTTCAGCGTGGATGTCTCCACCGATCGCAGTTTTTACCTCCCCGGTCAGCGCGTCGAGGGAGTGGTACAGGCCGACTACTTCTTCGGCCAGCCCGTGGCGGAGGGAGAGGTGCAAGTCGTCGGCAGCGTGTGGGACGTGGAGCGCACGGTGGTGGTGGACATCAGCGGCCAGACTGACGCGGACGGCACCTACGGGTTCGGATTCGACCTGCCCGAATACTTCGCCGGGTCGGGGTTGGAGTCGGGACAGGCCCAGTTCGGGCTGGAGGTCACCGTCGTGGATCAGACCGACCATGCTGAGCAGACCAGCCAGGTGCTGCCCATCGCCGCCCAGCCGCTGGTCATCGAGGCGGTGGCCGAGAGCGGCGTCCTCAAGCCGGGAGTCGAGAACATCATCTACGTCCTCACCTCCTACCCCGACGGTCGCCCTGCATCGGCCCGCCTGCAAATCCGCGTGGACGGCGGCGAGCCGGTGGAACTCACCAGCGGGGAGTTCGGCCTGGCCGAGTTCACCTTCACGCCACAGATGAGTCGCTTCTATGTCCTCGACGTCGTCGCTCAGGACGAGACCGGCCTTTCAGCCAGCCGCCAGGTATCGCTTGAGGCTGAGTACGGGAGCGACTTCATCCTCCTGCGCGCCGACCGGGCCGCCTATGTCGTCGGCGAGACGATGAACTTGGTCGCCTTCACCCCGCCGCTTATGTCGAGCGACGTGTACCTGGACATCGTCAGGGCCGGGCAGACCCTCTCCACCCGCTCGGCCCGGGTGCAGGACGGCAAGGCGGAGTTCGCCGTGGACGTGAGCCCCGACCTGTACGGCACGCTCGAACTGCACGCCTACAAGGTGCTGTTGGACGGCACCATCGTGCGCGACACACGGCTGGTGGTGGTGAACGCGCCCAATGACATTGGCATCGCCATCACCGCCGACGAGGACACCTACCTGCCGGGCGAGATGGCGACGATTGATTTTCAGACCAGCGACGCGGAGCAGGGTGGGGGGGTACAAACGGCGCTGGGCGTGGCGATCGTGGACGAGTCGGTCTTTGCTCTGCAGCGCCAGGGCCCCGGCTTTGCCAAACTGTACTTCCTGCTGGAGCAGGAGTTGTTGGAGCCCTTCTACCAGATCAAGGGCTTCGAGTTGCCGGCCGCTATCTCCCCCAATGAAGACATAGGGCAGATCCGGCTGGCGCAGGACGACGCGGCCAAAGCCACCTGGGCCGGAGCGCCGGTTTTGGCCGTCTCCCAGCCCATCAACTCGCGCCAGGAGAAGATGAGTGGAGTCCTCTTGGCGCAGGAAAAAGGATTTGAGCGCATTGGACAGGCGTCCGCCGCCGGGTTGATCCTCATCCCGCTGGCGCTGTGGGCAGTGGTGGTGGCCGCCCTGCGGAAAACGGGAGTTGTGAAGCGCTCACTCAAGCGACTGGCCGTCGCCTCCGCCATCCTCCTGCTGGTCGGCGGAATCCTGGCTTGCGGGTTGCTGACCGCATCCCTCTCTGAGCCGGAAGGAGTGCTCATCCCGCCAGTCATCGTCTTTGGCCTGGGGGTGCTGGCCTTCGTCGGCTACGCCTGGGTGAAGCGTGACCCGGCGGCCAGGTTCCTCGCGCTGCTGACCCTGGCCTGGGGCGCGCTTCTCTTCCTGCTGATAAAGGCTACGGACCAGGGAGGCTCGCCGGACGAGTCGCTGCTCATCGTGGGGCTCCTGGCCTACCTGCTCATCCCCGGCGCGTATCTCCTCTTCGGGCAGGCACGCTGGGTGCAGGAGCGTCGCTTTGCCGGGGCGCTGGTCACCGGGCTGGGCGTGCTCTCGGCGCTGCCGACGATGGCGATCCTGCCGGCTGTCTTCCTCTTCACCACAACGCGCGGCATGCCGATGGGCGCGGTGGCCCCGCAGGCATTGAGGGGGAACGGAGTAGTGGAGGAGATGGAGTTCGCGGCGGGGCTGCCGGTTCCTATAGAGGCGACAGTGGTGGTGGAGAAGGCGGCAGAAGTCTCACCACCAGCCGCCGAAAGCGAACAGCCGGCCGAGGCCGAGGTCCCGCGCCTGCGCCAGTACTTCCCCGAGACTCTCTACTGGGCCCCGGAGGTCGTCACCGACGAGGGCGGCTTCGTCTCGCTGGGAATCCCTATGGCCGACAGCATCACCACCTGGCGTCTGACGGCGTTGGCCTCGTCCCAGGACGGACGGCTGGGCTTCGCCACCCGCGGCATCCGCGTCTTCCAAGATTTCTTCGTGGACGTGGACCTGCCCGTCGCGCTGACACAGGGGGACGAGATTAGCATCCCCGTCGGTGTCTTCAACTACCTGCCCGAGCCCCAGCAGGTGCGGCTCGAACTCGAACCCGCCGATTGGTACACTGCCCTCCCTGACCAATCTACCAACTTACCAATCTACCAGTCTACCATCACCGTCGCGTCCAATGACATTGAGGTAGTCTACTTCCCCATCCGCGTCCTCGACTTCGGGCGGCAAGGCTTCCAGGTGACCGCCTGGGGCGAGAAGATGAGTGACGCCATCCGGCGCGAGGTGAACGTCGTGCCGGACGGCAAAGAGTTCCGCCTGACGGAGAGCGATTGGCTGCGCGAGAGCAAGGAGGTCGCTATCGCGATCCCGTCTGAGGCCGTGCCGGAGACCCCCTACGTCGAGGTCAAAATCTACCCTGGAGTGATGGCCCAGGCGGTCGAGGGGCTGGAGAAAATACTCAGATTGCCCCACGGCTGATTTGAACAAAGTACGTCGGCGACGTACCCGAATGTTCTGATCCTCAACTACATGCAGACCACCGGCAACGCCAACCCCGAGGTGCAGATGCAGGCCGAAAAGTACGTCGGCACCGGCTACCAACGCTTGCTGACCTTCGAGGTGCAGGGCGGCGGCTTCTCCCTCTTCGGCCAGGCACCGGCGGACCCCTTCCTCACCGCCTATGGGTTAATGGAGTTCAACGACATGGCCAAGGTCTACCCGGTGGATCCGGCCCTCATCGAGCGGACGGCGCAATGGCTGCTGGCCCAGCAAGCGTCGGACGGCACGTGGACCGAGCAGGGCTACTCTGAGCACTGGCACATTGACTCCCAGGTTCCCACCACCGCTTACATCGCCTGGGCGCTGATCGAGGCTGGCTACGAAGACACGCCGCAGGTGGGGCAGGCCATCGCCTACATCCGCGAGTTCGCCCTCACTCCCTCTCCCTCCCAGGGAGAGGGCCGGGGCGAGGGTGAGGACGCCTACAGCCTGGCGCTGGTTGCCAACGCGCTGGCCGCCTACGACCCCGACGACTCGATGACGCGGGCCGTGCTCGACCGGCTATACGACGTGCGCGTGGAAGAGGGCGACGCCGTCTACTGGCAGGCCGGAGCCGCCTCATTCATGGGTGCGACGGGCGAAAGCGGCAGCCTGGAGACGACGGCGCTGGCGGCCATCGCCTTGATGCGAGCCAATGCCCACGCCGACGCAGTCAGCGGCGCGCTGGCCTACCTTATCCAGGGCAAGGATTCCTGGGGCACGTGGTCCACCACCCAGGCCACCATCCTCTCGCTCAAGGCACTGCTGCTATCCACCGAGCAGGCGGGACAGGTCGAAGGCCCGGCTACCGTGCACGTCAGCCTGAACAAGGAGCAAACGCAGGAGATCGTGATTGACGAGACCAACGCCGATGTGGTCCACCTGGTCACATTCGACCGGGGCTTCTCGCCCTCCGGCGCTAACCGGGTGCAGATTGAGTTGGAAGGCGGCGGTAACCTAATGTACCAGGTCGCCACCCGCTACTATTTGCCCTGGGACCAGGTGGAGCCCACACCTGAAACGGAGGAACTCATCACCATTGACGTGGACTACGACCGCACACGGCTAGCCGTCAACGACGAGGTGACGGTGGACGTGGGCGTGAGGCTCAACCTTAGTGAAGGGGGCGTGGTCAAGATGGCGCTGATTGACCTGGGCGTGCCACCCGGCTTCGCCGTGCTGACCGATGACTTGAGCAATCTGGTAGAGCAGGGGATCATCGCCCGCTACGAACTGACAGGGCGGCAGATCATAGTGTACCTGGAGGACTTTTCGTCCGAAGCGCCCTTGCGCTTTGGCTATCGCCTGCGGGCGCGCTTCCCGATGCGCGCGCAGACGCCTCCCTCCAGCGCGTATGACTACTACAACCCAGGTGATTTGACAGTGCGGGCGCCGCTGGAGGTGGTCGTGAATGAGTAGAAAAAGGGACCGGCCGGTTTCTACAATAGCCTGGGTCACGTCGCAGCGCAAGGCGATCCAGCGGCCTCACACCAGTAGAAGGACCGGCCGGTGCAGTTCGATCGTGCCCGTTCTTACCGTTTCCGAGGGATGATGATCCAGAGAAGCACGTAGGGCAAGAGGCCAGGCAGGCCGCCTGGGATCAACAGGATCAGGAAAACCAGGCGGAACCACCACGGACTGAGGCCGCAGAAAGCGCCCAGGCCGCCGCAGACGCCCGCGACGATTCCACTTTGCCGTCGCAGTTTGTTGTTATTGGTCATTGCCGTGTATATTCCTGCGAATCTACTCGTCTTCTTCCTTGACCAGCGCCGAGAGGATGACGCTGACGACGCTGACGATGAGCGCACCCAGGAAGGCGGACCAGAAGTCGCCCACGTAGAAGCCGACGTGGAACCAGTTGACGGCAATGACCGAGGCCAGCCACAGCGCGATGCCGTTGATGACCAGGACGAACAGGCCCAGCGTGAGCAGGATGAGCGGGCAGGTCAGGAGTTTTAGCACCGGGCGCACGATGGCGTTGACGAGCCCCAGGATGACTGCCATCACGGCGTAGACGACCCAGGCGGTTCCCTCGACCCGGATGCCCGGCACGAGCCAGGCTGCCGCGAAGAGCGCCAGGCTGGTGATGACCCAACGGATGAGCAGTTTCATTTGGTGTGTACCTCCTTCTGTGTTTAATACGCAATTGGAGCGGGGAGGTTGCATTCTGTGGACAGGAAGTGAGTAGATGAATTGTCCCCTTCAGCGTCCCATCCCCCGTTGGGTGTCGTCGAGCACCGCCTCCAGCGGGTGCTCGGGGGAGGTCTGCTGGGCGATGATCCACTCGATGACCGGCTCGCGCCAGTGGATGCCGGTGTCGTAGCCGTCGGGGTTGTGTTTCTGGAAGAGGTAACCGTCGCCGCCGGTGTACGTGAAGTTGTTCACCAGCACGTGGTAGGTCGCTTCGGGATCGAGAGGGTTGCCGTCGTCCAGTTCGGCGATGATACGCGCCCCGGCCCGGTGGTAGGTCAACCCCGCCACCGCCCCGCCGCAGCAGAGCAGGTTGTCCATCACTTGTTGACCGGTCAGTTCGACGTCTATCAACACGTTCTCGAAGGGCCACGTGGCGACGACGTCGGCGCGGGTGATCTCTCCGGGCGGGATGGCTTCCCGGTAACTGCCCAGGTTGTTGATCGCCAGGTCCGCCTGCGGGTAGTACCACAGCCAGGCGTCCACGAGCAGGTTGTACATCGGCCAGCCGATCTCAATGCCGCTTTCGGTATAGCCGATCATCTCCCCTAATGCCTCATCCACCTGCGCCTTCCACTCGGCTACGAGCGATTCGATCCCGGCGTCGGGCGTGACCGGGTTGCCGGCGGCGGTGGTGTACTCGACCGGCACCAGTTCCGCCTGCGTGCTTACCACTTCGCCGGTTGCGGTGTCGAAGGCGATGTCTACCTGGGCGAATTTCTGCCAATGCGCGCCTGGCTCGACGATGCGGACGCCGCTCTGCTCGGTGTTCTCAGACCAGTGGCAGTGACCGCCAGCCAGGAGGGGGATCGAAAGTTCGGCGGCGACGGGGGCCAGCACGCGCAGGCTGTCTGGGCAGACGTGGGCGATGACGATCACTAATTCGCCCCCTTCGGCGCGGGCCTGCGGCACGACGCGGCGGAGGGCCTCGGCATAGTGGCCGAACGCCAGCCCCTCGACGTAAGTGGCCACCACGATCCCCGGCGTTTCGCGCGTGGTCAGGCCGACGATGGCGACCTGCACACCGTTCACCTCGCGGATGACGTAGGGTTGGGCGAACGCGGGCGGGTCGCCGGTGTCCGCCAGCGTGACGTTGGCCGTGAGGAAGGGGAACTCGGCGGCGTCTCCGTTTGCCAGTAGCACCTCCTGGCCAAAGTCAAAGTCGTGGTTGCCCACGGCGGCCGCGTCGTAACCCATCTGATTAAAGACCTGGACGGCGGAGGCTCCCTGGAACCAGGTGGAGATGGCGGGGCCGGTCCACATGTCGCCGCCGCTGAGGAGCAGCGTGTCGTCACTATCGGGGTCGTAGCCGCGCTGGCGCAAGAGGGCCAGCAGGTTGGCCGCCCCGCCGAGGGTGTCCGAGCCCTTCTCGATGGGCTCCAGGTAGCCGTGCTCATCGCTGGTGTAGAAGATGGTGACGGTGCGGACGGTGTCGCTGAGGGTGGGGAAGGGTGTGGCTGGCGCACACGCGGTGAAGACTGCCAACGCGATGATGAGGATCGTGGCGATGCGGTGCAGAGACTTGTACATTTTCTTCCTCCAAATTACCTGTCGGAGACGAACAGCGCCACGCTCTCAATGTGGTAGGTCTGCGGGAACATGTCCACCGGCTGCACCTCGACCAGGCGGTAGCCAGCGCGAACCAGCCGTTTGGCGTCGCGGGCCAGCGTGGCCGGGTCGCAGGAGACGTAGACGACCCGGGCGGGACGACGGGCGACCAGCGCGTCGAGCGCGAAGCGGTCCACGCCAGCGCGGGGCGGGTCCACCACGGCACCGTCGAGGGGGACGTCCAGGTCGGGGAGCACCACCTCGACCGGCCCTTCGATGACCTCCACGTTGTCGAACTCGGCGGTGTTCTCCAGCAGGTCGGCGACGGCGGTGGGGGCCAGTTCGACGCCGACGACCAGCCCAGCGCGCTCGGCCAGGTGAGCGGTGAAGAGCCCCACGCCGCAGTAGGCGTCCAGCACCGTCTCGTCCCCCCGCAGGTCGAGGTACTCCGTCACCAGGCGCACCAGTTGGCCGGTCTGGGTGGTGTTGACCTGAAAGAAGGAGGGGGCGGAGATACGGTAGGTGCGGCCGGCGACGATCTCCGTGATGTGGTTGCTGCCGATGAGGTTGACGTGCATGCCATCGGAGAGGAGCAGGACGCAGGAGACGGGCAGGTCTATCTCCAAAGCGGGCGGCAGGTCGTCCGCCATCTCGAAGATGAGCATCGCATCGCCGGTGGCGGTGCCAGCGCGCAGCGAGAGGCGGATAAGGCCCTCCAGGTCGAGGTCGAGGGCGGCGTAGAGATCGGACAGGAGCGGGTGAAGGATCAGGCAGTCGTCTACGGCGACGACCCTTCGACCTGGCCTTTCCTCTTCGCTCAGGGCGGGCTCAGGGCGAGCGTCGTGGCCCTCTGCTCGCAGCCCCCGTCCACGGGGGCGTCCCACCGAGGCCCCCTGGAAGCCGAGGCCCCCGTCCGGGGCGGGGTGAAACTGGGCGTGGTTGCGGTAGGCCCAGCCGGAGCGATTGGGCAGGGTGGGGCGGACAGGAGGATCGGCGATGTCGCCGATGCGCGCCAGTTGGTCGGCCACGATCTCGGCCTTGAAGCGCAGTTGGGCCTCATAGGCCACGTGCTGCCACTGGCAGCCGCCGCAGCCGGTCGGGCCGAAGTAGGGGCAGGGGGGCGCGACGCGGTCGGGGGAGGGATCCAGCACATCAACGAGGCGGGCGAAGGCGTAGCGGCCCTTGTCCTCGGTGATCTCAACGCGCACCATTTCCCCAGGCAGCGCGTAGGGGACGAAGATGACACGTCCCTTGTGCCGTCCCAGTGCCGCGCCGCCGTGGGTGATGGTAGTCAACTGGAGGGTGAATGCGTCCATAGTGTCAAACTCCGGGTGATCCTGGAGTATAAGTCAAAGGCTTGGGTGAATGGCTCAGACCTGCTGCCTATACCGCCCTGCGTATCATCTCAATATGTAGGGGCGAACCCTCGTGGTCGCCCTCTTGGGCAGGTACAAGACCTGCCCCTACCCCGGTTTATTAAGAAGATACGCCCTGCTCCCGCCGGACCGCCAGATACGGCGATGGGTGGCGGGACCTGGCGATCCCACCGGAGCGGGGTGCAACCCCGATTATATCACCATCCGTTGTGTGAGACAATCGCGGGGATGGCGATGAAGGTCTCAGCACTTCTCCTGAACCGCGAGAAGGAATATCATAATAACTTCACCACATTTCCCACACCTCTTCATAATTCCTTCACAGGTTTGTGGCATACTGGGGCCAGATAGAAGAAGGCAGGATGGCATTCGGAGGTGTGACTATGCAGAGAATGAGATGGACGCCATGCAGGGAAAGAATAAGCACAACTGTTCGAGCAATCGTGGGGGTTGTCTTATTCATCCTGGTGATTGGAGTCTGGGTCTGCCTCTGGGTTCCGCCAGCACCTACCTTCTAAAACAAAACTCAGGAGGAGACAAATGTCAGTAGCAAACGGAATGCACTTCAAAATGATGTCCCTGGTTCATGAAACTCTCTATGGCCTGTTTAGGGATCCCTATAAGGCTCTAAGCGCTGCAGGACTGAAGCCGGGTCAAAAAGTACTGGAAGTTGGCTGTGGTCCTGGCTTCTTCTCCATTCCCGCGGCCAGAATGGTAGGAGAGAAAGGAAGCGTCTATGCGTTGGACATCAATCCGCTGGCTGTCGAGAGAGTTCAACAAAAGATCGAGGAGGAAGGCGTGACCAACGTTAAGACCGTCCTGGCCGATGCTGCTCAAACGGGTCTACCCGATCAGTTCTTCGATCTCATCTTCGTTTTCGGTTTCGCTCACAGCGTCGGAAACATGGAGAACATCCTGACCGAACTACACCGGCTTTTGAAACCGGCGGGAATACTCTCTACCGAAGGGCGGCTCTGGATCTCAAGCGAACCTTTTCGCCCTCTGAAGCGCCAGGGAAGGATTTCCCAATTCGGAAAGGTTGGATAGCACAGTTGAATGGTAGCAAGGAGAAATTGTATGCCACAGGATTATTCTATCGCACAAGCAACTGACGTGAACGAGAATTGGCCAGTGATGCTCGACGAGTACGGTGTTCAATTTCTGGTACTGCACCGCCATGACGACAGCGACCTGCTAAGCCTCTTCCGGGCTCAACCCGGATGGGCAGTTGACTTTGAAGATGGAGAAGCAGTCATATTCGCCCGTGCCGGCGTTCCTCAATCTACCAACTGACTTGCATATTTACGACGTTCGTGATAAAAAGGTGATCGGCGGAGCAGAGCATGAACGGAACGATCTTGGTCATAGACGACGAACCGAAAATCGTCAGGCAGGCGCGGGACTACCTGGAGAAGGGCGGGTTCCGCGTCGTCACGGCCGGTGATGGAAAGATGGCGCTGGCCGTGGCGCGCCACGAGCGGCCTGATCTGATCGTGCTCGACCTGAACCTGCCGGAGATGGACGGGCTGGACGTCTGCCGGGCGCTGCGACGCGAGTCGGACGTGCCGATTATTATGCTCACCGCCCGCGTCGATGAGACCGACCGGCTGATCGGGCTAGAGTTAGGCGCGGATGACTACATCACCAAGCCCTTCTCGCCCCGTGAACTGGTGGCCCGCGTGCGGGCGGTCCTGCGCCGTGTGCGGGGCGGCGTCCGCACGCCGGGCCTCATCCGCGCTGGCGACCTGGAAATTGACCTGCACGGCCATCGCGTCACCCGCGCCGGAGAGCCGCTTCGCCTCACCCGCAGCGAGTTCAACCTGCTGGCGGTGCTGGCCCAGCATCCCGGCCAGACCTTCACCCGCGCGCAGTTGCTGGACCGGCTGCACGGCATCGCCTGGGACGGCTTTGACCGCAGCATAGACGCTCACATCAAGAATCTCCGTCGCAAATTGGAAACCGACCCAACTGAGCCACGCTACGTGCTCACCGTCTACGGCGTCGGCTACAAGTTCACTCACGGCAGGTTGCTGAAGAGATCCTGCGCCAGACGGACTTTTCGGAGCAAGCGCGGGCGATTGCATTGGAAGCCATCGAGTGCCATAACAGGGAGGAACCAGGGAGGTCAAACGAGTCCATCTTGCTGAGGGGTGCTGATTTCCTCGATTTTCTGGGAGTAATCGGCATCGCACGTGAGTTCGCCAGGGGACCAAAGGACGAAGAAATGCTACGACAATGTGGTGAAGAGAAGGGAGAGCGTGAAAGGCAAATTCGTCTCACCCAGAGCGGACAGAAAACCACCTCCGCATTCCCAGCCGGAGCTCACGCGCGGTTGGTCTCCTCATTCAACTCTGTTGCGCATCGGTATCTCGCTCCACCAAGACCTGTGTGAGCGCATCACGCCGGGATGTGGCTCCCACAAATTCGTCAACCAGTATGATAGCCCCAAACCGACAACTGTCCTCACACTGCCCGCAGTAAGCGCATCGGTCATGGTAGTGGATCAGCCGGAAATTCTCGCGGTTTTTGCGCTCCAGTTCCAGCGCGAAGGCGGGGCAATCGCGCACGCACAGCCCACAGCCCGTGCACAGCGTTGGCTCGATGGTGACCTTGCCCCGGAAGTAGGGGGGCAACTCCAGCGGCCCGAAGGGGTAGTACACCGTGATCGGCCGGGTGAACAGTGTACGCCACAGTTCTGGCAGCAGGTAGACCAGTGAATGCAGGGGGGACATGCTACCCGACTCCGCTTGGGCGGGGCGATGTTTTCACTCCAGGAGCCTTAGAAACAATGGGGTAAAGGCCAGCGATACCGTGGCCATCAACTGCACCAGGATGTCCAGGGTGGGGCCGGCGGTGTCTTTGAGCGGATCGCCCACCGTGTCGCCGATAACGCTGGCCTTGTGTGCCAATGAGCCCTTGCCGCCCACCTCTCCCGCCTCGATCAGTTTCTTGGCGTTATCCCAGGCTCCGCCGGCGTTGGCCATAAGGAAGGCCAGGAAGATGCCGCACACGATGCACCCGGTTAAAAGCCCGGCCAATGCCTCCCGGCCCAGGACAAAGATAGTGATAAAGGGGACGCTGATGGCCAGCAGGCAGGGCAGTGCCAACCGGCTCAGGGCTCCCTGGGTGGCGATGTCCACACAGCGGCCATAGTCTGGCGGGCTCTCCCCTCCCATCAGGCCGTGAATCTCCCGGAACTGTCGCCGCACCTCGATGATGATCAACTGGGCTGTTTGACCCACCGATTTGATCACCATAGACGAGAAGAGCGCCGGTAGTGCCCCGCCGATCAACAACCCGGCCATCACTCTGGGTTCCCGGATATCGAGGTGCACGATGTGGGCCGCTTCGGAGTAGGCGGTGAGGAGAGAGAGGGCCGCAGCGGCGGTGGCGCTGGCGGCGAAGGCTTTGCCAATGGCGGCCGTGGTGTTGCCCACAGCGTCCAGGCGGTCGGTGATGTCTCGAATCTCCGAGGGCTGACTGCTCATCTGGGCAATCCCGCCCGCGTTGTCGGCGATGGGGCCGTAGGCGTCCAGGGACAGGTTGATCCCCAGGATGGAGAGCAGGCCTAAGCCGGAGAGGGCGATGCCGTAGAGCCCGGCGAAGTGATGGGCCGCGACTAGCCCCGCACCCAGCAAGATCATGGATAGCACAGTACTTTCCAGGCCCACGGCCAGGCCGGCGATGATGTTAGTCGCTGCCCCCGTCTCGCTGGAGACGACGATGGAACGGAGCGGCTTCCTGTAGGTGTAGTATTCGGTGTTCAGACCGATGAGCACTCCTACCACCAGACCGGACGTGGCGGCGTAAAAGGGCTCCAGGTGTCCCAGGTAGAAGCGGGAGAGGAGCAGGATGCCGAGCAGCGAGAGCGCCCCGCTGGTCAACATTCCCACCTTCAGTACAGCCTCCGGCCGGATCACGTCTTTCCGGGCCAGTGTCTTGACCACCAGGACGCCCAGCGCCGAGGCGACGATGCCCATCGCCATCAGCAACAGGGGGAAGATGATGCCTCTCTCACCCAGGTACAGGCCACCGGCGCTCTGGGCCGTTGCCCCAATGATCAGGGAGGTGATAACCGTATCGGTGTAGGACTGGTTCAGGTCGGAGCCCAGGCCAGCCACGTCGCCCACGTTGTCGCCCACCTGGTCGGCGATCACGGCGGCGTTGCGCGGGTCGTCCTCGGGAATCCCCACCTCTACCTTGCCCACCAGGTCGGCCCCCATGTCTGCCGCCTTGGTGAAGATGCCGCCCCCGATACGGATGAAGATAGCCACGAAACTGGCCCCCATCGAGTAGCCGATGATGATCGCCAGAGGGTCGGGGGTGAAAGGCAGCAGGTCGAAGAGCAGATACACCCCCGAGATGCCCAGCGCTCCCAGGCTGACCACGGCCATACCCATCACCGCCCCGCCGGATAAGGCCACGTGCAAGGCTTTGCTCAGGCCACCCCTGGCTGCAAAGGTGACGCGGCCATTGGCCCGGGTAGCGATGCTGATACCGATGAAACCGGAGAGGGTGGAACAAAGCACCCCGATGAGAAAGGCGAACGTGACGTAGACGTTCAGCACCAGCGCCAGGAAAACGGCGAAGAGCAGGGCCACCAGCCCCATCACACGATACTCCCGCCGCATGAAGGTCGTCGCCCCGACCTGGATAGCGCGGGAGATGGTGGTGATCTCCGGCGGGCCGGCATCGTTTTTCAGAGTGCTGTAGGCCAGGTAGAGGCTAAAGAGCAGCCCCAGGAGGCCGACAGTGGGGACGGTGAACACGATGACATCATTCACGTTTGCTTTACTCCTATCGGTTGGTCATTGTTCATTGTTCATTGTTCATTGTTCTATCCAACTCCGATCCAGATTATAACTAATATTTGCGCCAAGGCCAGCGGCGCCAGCACCCGCCAGCCGAGGTTCGCCAGTTGGTCAATACGCAGCCGGGCGTAGAGCACGTGCGCGACTGAGAGCGCCAGCAGGATAAGCACCGCCTTGACGGTGAAGACCAGCACGCCCGGGACGGCCAACCCGATGCTGCAGCCGCCCATGAAGACATCCACCAGCAGGAAGAGGCCGACCACGGTTTGTATGTGCAGCGTGAGGTGCCACAGCGCCAACTTGCGTCCGCTGAACTCGGTCAGCGGGCTGGCGACGATCTCCGACTTGGCCTTGGGGATGTCGAACGGCACCCGCTTCAGTTTGCCGATCAGGCCGACGATGGCCAGTAGGAATCCCAGCAGCTGTACGAACACCATCCAGATCGCCGCCGCCTGGCGATAATCGCCAGGCTGAGCCTACGAAGCCTGCTGAAGCGGGCTATTTCAGGGCGATTTATCGCCCTTTGCTCGCTTAGCCCGACGATTCATCGTCGGGCCTGAAAGCGCACAATCCCAAAGTGTAAACTGATTTGTGAACCATCCCAAAAGCACCCTTATCATTATTCTATTCACCTTTTACCTGTCATGATCGGCTGGGCAGTTGTCTAGGCTCCAATAGATTACGGGAATATCAGCCATATGAGCCCCTTTTAAGATGTTCGGCAACATAACGAGAATCGAGTCGAAAGTTGGGCCTCTCACCTTAACCCTATAAGGCATGTTAGCTCCTGAACTTACAATGTGGAAGCATAGTTCCCCTCTAGCGCTTTCCACGCAGCGCAAAGCTTCCCCTTCAGGTATAGACTTGAATGGGGCAAACCTAACCCTGAAGCCCCCGATGGGCAGCTTGTTTAACGCCTCCTCCACCATGTTTAGGCTCTGATCAATCTCTAATCTCCTAAGAAGCGTTCTGTGGTATGCGTCTCCCTCTTTAAATGCAGGCACCTCAAAGTCAAGTTCATTATAGGCTGCGTATGGTGTTGACTTTCTCACATCAAATTTTCTGCCTGAAGCTCTCAGATTGGGGCCTGTTACATCGTTTTCTAAAGCAATTTTAGAAGAGACTCTTCCCATATTTATGGTTCTCTTCCTAAAAACAGGGTTCTCCAAGAAAAATTCGTCATACATTTTCACTCTTTTCTGCATGTATGTTATAGTCTCCAGAGTTTGGCTCTTAAACTCTTCTGGCACGTCTCTGCGAACTCCTCCGGGAACGCTATAAAGCTGATATACTCGCCCCCCCGTTAATCTCTCTAGAAGGAACAGTATCTTCTCCCTGTCCCCCCACATAACTTTCTGCATGGTGTGGAAGCCTGCAGCCCCGCCGATAAACCCGAAATTAAGCAGGTGGCTTTGTATTCTAGACAATTCAGCTTGGATAACTCTGAGGTATCTAGCTCTTTCAGGAATCTCTATCCCAGCCAGTTCTTCTACCGCGTTGCTATATGCTATCTCGTAAGGTGCTCCATCTAGGACACAGATACGCGGAACTAGCATCATATTCTGCATCCAAGTTCTGTATTCTATGAGCTTTTCGATGCCTCTGTGCAGGTAACCTATCTGCGGTTCAGCTTGCGTAACGGTTTCTCCTTCAACTTTAAGTCTCAATTGAAAATTTCCTGAAGCGGGATGTTGCGGTCCGAATGGGAGCAGAAGTTCGCCTTCCTCAAGTTTTTCTCCCATAATTGTAGGCGGTTTTAGCTTCTTTGGAGCCTCAACCTCCTCTTTCTTACCCGCGTATCCGCTTTGAATGGCGTTCATCGCTGCAACTACAGCGAAGCCTATAGCTTCAGGTCTCGGAGGACATCCAGCTATCCATATATCTACGGGAAGGTGGTTGTCAATTCTCTTTATAGTATTATAGCTGTCCCAGTATGTTCCTCCAGCCATCGGGCAATTTCCAAAAACTATCACATATTTAGGTTGAGGTATCTGTCCATAAATTCTGATTATCCTCTTAAGCGTCTTAACGGTGACATACCCGGCGATAATAAATACGTCTGCATGCCTCGGGCTGTCAGCAACTAACAAACCGAACCTCTCCATGTCAAAACCGCTGCTGACCCAAGGTAGAACTTCTACGAAGCCGCATCCGGTGAAGAAGTTTATCATCCATAAACTTCTTGAGCGAGCCCAGCTTGCAACATTCTTAATCCTCGTTTTCTCAGGCATCTTCAATTCTGGGGATTGAGCCAGCTTTTCAGGAGTAAAAAGCAGATATTTTCTATCTAGAGATACCAACATCGGAAAGTTCGTCATCCTAAGGGCTTCTGTTGGACAAATCTCTGAGCATAACCCGCAGAAGCAACATTTAGCGTAGTCTATTTGCGGATGGCGAATAGCTCTCGGTCGAGAATCTTGAGAGGGAGATGGTCCTTCCCTTTCAACCATCCGTATAGCTTTATTAGGACAGATCCTGGAGCAGAGATTACAGCTCATACATCTCTTTGGGTCAAAGATATGCCGACCTCTGAACTCTTCTGCAAGAGGCATTTCAGGAGGAAAATTGTAGGTTATTGGTTTTGTGATCAGAAGCTTAATTCCAGATTTGATGGGTCCAATGATCTGCTTAATCATAGGTCTTCATTCCGAGGTGGTTTGTAAGTTTGCTTAACATATTCTCTTGAGTTAAAATCTTTCCTAAAAGGCGGAGGACCAACCCAACCCTCAAGAAGAAGCGGCTTTAACATGTCATTTCCGATGAATGTTATTCCGAAAAGTTCCCACGCTTCTCTTTCGTGCATAGCAGCGTTAGGGAACAACTCAGATAAACTTGGAATCTCGGGTTTATCGCGCGACACTTCAGTTGCGCCTTTAATGTACACGTTTTCATCCGCGTTATGTACAACAAAATACACCTCGAACGTTCCTTTCTCTATCCAATCGACTGCGCTTACAGTAAGCAATCTTCGGAATCTATTTTCCTTTAAATACTTCGCTATCTTAATGTATTCTTCCTTTGACACCTTAAGGTAGTTCACGTTCCCTTTAACACTCCGTTCAAAACGTAATCTGGTATGAAGAGCTTCCAAAATTTTGTTGGTGAATTCATGTGAAGCCATTTCTTATCGCTTTCTGTTAGCGTTTCGCATACAGGTATGTTGGGTTTACATAGTACATTCCAGTTTTATTAAGCAGTTCTCTTCTTGTACGTCACCCCAATCAGCTGGGATTTCGCCTTCCAGTAGGATGGTGGTCACATCCACATCGCTGGCCTTATAGTCTTTGGATAGTGTGATGTTGGCGTAAGACGGGACATCTTATCTAACCCCGATCCACATTGTTGTTAACATCTGCGCCAGCGCCAGCGGCGCCAGCACCCGCCAACCAAGGTTCGCCAGTTGGTCAATGCGCAACCGGGCGTAGAGCACGCTCGCGACTGAGAGCGCCAGCAGGATAAGCACCGCCTTGACGGTGAAGACCAGCACGCCCGGGACGGCCAACCCGATGCTGCAGCCGCCCAGGAAGACGTCCACCAGCAGGAAGAGGCCGACCACGGTTTGTATGTGCAGCGTGAGGTGCCACAGGGCCAACTTGCGTCCGCTGAACTCGGTCAGCGGGCCGGCGACGATCTCCGACTTGGCCTTGGGGATGTCAAAGGGCGACCGCTTCAGTTTGCCGATCAGCCCCACGATGGCCAGCAGGAAGCCCAGCGGCTGCACGAACACCATCCAGGTCGCCCCCGCCTGCTGCGCGGCGATGCGCGAGATAGACCAGGAGCCGCTGAGGATGGCCGGGCCGCTGAGCGCCATCAGGAAGGGCACCTCGTAGGAGAAGTATTGCAGCAGCGAGCGGTTGCCGCCGACGACGCTGTAGACGCCGACGGAGAGCCAGCCGGCCAGAAAACAGGCCAGCGCCGGGATGCTGAGCAAGAAGAGCACCACAATCAAATCGCCCTCGAAGGCACTGGCGGCCTGCCCGCCGACGGGGATATACAGCGCGGCGGTCAGCACTGTGGCCAGTGACACCATCGGCAGCGCCGCGCAAGCCCACTCGTGAGCCCCGGTGGGCAATATGTCCTCCTTGGCCATCAACTTGATGAAATCGGCCAGCGGCTGAAACCAGGGTGGCCCGATGCGTCCTTGCAGGCGCGCCGCCACCCGTCGGTCAATCCACTGGAAGGCCAGCGCGCAGACGAAGAGAAACCCGAAGCCGGGGAAGATAAACAGCGCGAACGAGGCAGATAACCAGTCGTTCATACCCAATTTACCAATGTATCAATCTACCGATCTGCGCAGGCGATGCACAGGTCCACGCCGGCCAGCACGGCGGGCACGTCGGCGGTGTTGACGCCCCGCAGTTGGTCGGGCAGGGTGATCAGTGTGGTCAGCGTGGGCGTGCGTATCTTGACCCGCGCTGGACTGTCACTGCCGTCGCTGCGAATGTAGTAGACCAACTCGCCGCGCGGCGCCTCGCCCCGGCTGACCACCTCGCCGGGCGGCACGCGCCGCGGCGCGCGCACCGCTAGTGGCCCTTCTGGCAGTTCGGCCAGTAGTTGCCGGCACATGTGCAGGCTTTCGATGGTCTCCAGCACGCGCACCATCGTGCGGGCCCACACGTCCCCCTCCTCGGCAGTGATGACCCGGAAGTCGAGCCAGTCGTAGGCGGCATAGGGTGCGTCGCGCCGCATGTCCACGTTCACGCCGGAGGCGCGCGCCGTCGGTCCGACCACGCAATAGCGGCGAACCTGTTCAACCGAGAGGTGCCCCACACCGCGCGTGCGGGCCTGGAAAGTGCGCTCGTGCTGGATCACGCCCAGTAAGATCTCAATTTGCTGCTCCAACTCGTCGAGCCGTGCCAGGATCGAGTCTACTTGCGCCTCGTCCACGTCAATGCGCACGCCGCCTATGACGTTGACGGCGTGAGCCACGCGCCCGCCGGAGAATTCCTCCATAATGTCCAGCACGGTCTCGCGGTCACGCCAGGCGTACATAAAAATGGTGGTGAAGCCGATGTTTTCGGCCAGCACGCCCAGCCAGAGCATGTGACTGTGGATGCGCTCCAGTTCGCCCAGCAGCGTGCGCAGATAGAGCGCCCGCAGGGGCACCTGAAGCCCCAGCAACGCCTCGACCCCCTGGCAATAGGTGGTGGTGTGGATGTGCGAGCAGATGCCGCAGATGCGCTCCACCACGTGCACGTTCTGCACGTAGTTGCGGTTCTGGCAGATGCGCTCAATGCCCCGGTGGACATAGCCGATGCGCAGGGCACTGTCCACGATCCGCTCCCCCTCGACGGTGAGCAAGAATGAGAGCGGCTCCTTGAGCGCCGGGTGCTGCGGGCCGATGGGGATGGTTATTCTGGTCATTGGGTCTCTTCCTCTCCGCCCCCCCTCAGTCCCCCCCAATTCTGGGGGGGAGGTTTCTGCTCCCCTCCCCCAGAGCCTGTCCTGAGCGAAGCCGAAGGGTTGGGGGAGGGGCCGGGGGTGGGGGCTGTGGGCCGCTGGCGCAGCGGAGCCTCGCCGTTCCAATCGTCCGGCAGCAGTAGCGGGCGCGGGTCGGGGAGACCGTCGAAGGTGACGCCCAACATCTCGCTCACCTCGCGCTCGTAGAAGGCGGCGCCGGGGATCAGGTCGGTCAGCGTGGCGATGTGCGGCTTCTCTCGCGGCAGCGACGTGCGCAGCGTGAGACCGCCGCCGTCCCAGAAGTGGTAGAGCAACTCGATCGCGCTGCCGGTGTCCTGCCCGGTGATGGTCGAAAGGTGGCGCAGGTCGAAGCGCTTGATTAGCAGCCTCACAGCCGGGTGGATGCAGTCCGCCGGCAGCGCGATAAAGGTCTCGCCTATTGGCACCGCCTGTGCCTCAACCGTCTCGGCCGGGAAAGTCTCCCGCAGTGCCTGCAAAATCGCTTCCACAAGCATCGCGCTCTCCAACCGTTCATTGTTCATTGTCTCATTATTCATTGTTCATTGTCTCATTATTCATTGTCTCATTATTCATTATTCATTGTTTCATTGTTCATTGTCTCATTATTCATTGTTTCATTGTTCCTAGCAGCCGCACCAGCCCGTCAATCATGGCCTCTGGCCGGCAGGGGCAGCCCGGTATGTAAATGTCCACCGGCAACACCTGGTCAATGCCGCCCAATACGTTGTAGCCGTCGCGGAAGATGCCGCCGGAGCAACTGCAACTGCCCACCGCGACCACCCACCTGGGGGCGGGCATCTGCTCATAGATGCGGCGTAGCCTGTCTCGCGATTGGCGCGTCACCGGGCCGGTGCAGAGTAAAATATCGGCATGGCGCGGTGAGGCCTCCTTCAGGATGCCCAGCCGCTCAACGTCGTAACGCGGCGTGAGCAGGTCCAGGATCTCGATGTCGCAGCCATTGCAGCCGCCGCTGTTGAAGTGCAGTATCCAGGGCGACTTGCGTCTTGCCCAACGAACCAAACTATCCAGCATATCTCTTGCCATTCCTTGCTATTGTATGGTATAATCTCAATATGAGAGCGAAAGGCGTAGGAATGTCGCCGTCTGAATCCACATTATACTTGAATCGGATGGCCTGATGCGGAGGTGAGAAAATGTGTGATAACGCACTTCCCAAGCCCCCTCCAAAGGAGTACTGGGATGATGTCAAATGGGCTGAGGAGCATTACGCCGAGTTGACACGCCAGTATCCCAATAAATGGGTGGCTGTTGTAGACCAGAGGGTCGTTTCTGCCGGGAGGAACCTGAGACAGGTGCTCGATGAGGCGAAAGCCTGCACAGACCGCCCGGAGTTTCCACACCTCTTCATTGAGCGAGGCGTCCATGTCTACCAATGCTAGCGCTGGACACATCAACCTCAGTCTCTACGAGATTCTTGACCCAGAGCTCCTTGATGAAGGGATTCGCCTCCGCCTTATCAGGTTGATTTGCTACCTCAGGTTCGCTACCTCTGAGGGCTGGTCGGGAGTGGAAAGGGCGATCGTTGACACTGGAGCACCAGTAGCAGTGATCCCCTGGTCTATAGGGAACCGTATTGCTGTTCGTCCCCTCTCCACCAGGGTGATGGAAATCCACGGCATCTCTGCTGATGACCAGGAACAGCCCTTCGTTCCAGCACGGTTAGCCGAGGTGACGTGCGTTCTCCTTGACCAGACTCGTGTCTCTCCCTCGCTTAGACTCAAGGCTTACTTGATGCCTGACGATGCGACCCCTCTGGTGTTAGGTTTCGAAGATTTGCTGACAAGTTACGAACTCCTCTGTAACTATGTCCGCAATGAAACCTTCCTCAGTCTGCCGCTTCCTCGATCCCCTGATTGACCTCTTTACCCCGTTCATTGTTCATTGTTTCATTGTTCATTGTTTCATTGTTCATTGTTCATTTACATCTCTCCCTTCGTCAACACAAAGACACTGATGGCGATGCCCACCAGGTAGGCCACCGCGATGCGGTGCGATATGCCTCCCGGCGGCAGCGTCGAGACGACCAGCGTCGCCAGGTGTAACACGGCGAAGAGTAACGCCAGCCGGAAGAAGGCGTGGTAGGCCAGTTGCGCCTGCGGCGGGAGCAGGTCTTCACCGCAGGCGTAGGGCTGATGCTTGCCGGGATGCTCCTCGCCCGGCGCGGCCAGCGCCCCGCCCAGCCGGTAGAGGCCGTAGGCCAGCGCCAGGAAGATGCACAGCGCGATCGGGGGGCTTAGCAATATGCTCTCAATCATTCCTCATCTCACATCGTTCTAAACACCCGGCCCGGAGGTGCTCTCCGGGCCGCTCTCCTGTACTGGTGGAGTGGGAGATTCCCGTTTACGCCCGATGGCGGAGTAGTGCAGGAAAGAGTTGCGCCCCCTATACAAAAATGAAGTCGGGATAGAACGACTCGCCCTCGCTTGCTTCAAAGAAGCATAAGCCCCTGCCTCGCGTCAGGTTCCGCAGCAGGAACACCTCTTTGCCTGCAAATCGCTCGTCGTTCCCGTGCAGATAGTTTCGCAAGTCGGCGATGAACCGCGCTCGTCGGGTACCAGCAGCGGTTGATACAGGTGGCGGGCGCAGTGGTTGTTCGGGCCGAAGGTGTCCACCTGCACGCTCGGGCCGCCGCCGCGCTTGGTCTCCGAAGGTGTGGTAGAAGTAACTGTGCCCGTCCTCGGCGTACCCCTGCTGGACGTTATGTAGTTGTCCCCGCAACCCCTTGAAGTCGTCAAGTCCGAACAAGCGGCAGAAGAAGCGGTTCAGGATGAGCCGCTGTTGCAGCGGGGGCAACGTTTTTGTTCCGAACCGATAGGTTTTACGACTTATCGCCATGCTCTGCACCGGACGTTTTCAGGATGTGCTCTACCTGTTGCTTCAGGGGCGCAAGGTCATCTCGAGTAATCTCCCAAACGATTTGTAGGTTCACATCAAAGTAGGCATGAACGATCCTGTTTCTCAAGCCGACGATCTGCCTCCAGGGCACTTCTGGGTGTCTCTGGCAAAGCCCATTGGATAGGTTGCGACTGGCTTCGCCAATGATCTCTAGTTGGTGCACAACACCGTCCTGCAGAAGCCTTCGTTGCAGAAACTGTTCGGCGGATACTCCCTCGAGATAGCCCTCTATTTGCTCAATGGCATCCAGGATGTGCCGCAGGTAAACCGTGTCATCCTTCTTCATATAACACCACCAGTTCTTTTTCCACATAAGGACGGATATAAGGGCTTAGTGCACTTTCGCTGACCAGGTCTACCTCGCGTCCCAGGATATGGCTCAGCTCTTGCTCCAGGCCGAACCATTTCAGTCCGATGGGGGGACGTTCGTCGGGCGGCTTGAGTTCCACCAAAATGTCAACGTCGCTTTCCGACGTATCTTCCCCTCTGACCACCGAGCCGAACAGGGCGACCCGCTTGACCCCCCAGGGCAGGAGCAAAGGTAGTATCTTTTCTCGTAGCTCCTCAAATCTGTCCATTGAACATCCTCCGTTTGAACTCCGGCGCAATCGCCTCCGCTCCCTCGACGAAGCAGAGGCCGTTCACCAGCAACCGGTCGGGCTGAACGCCTGCGCCCAGCAGCGAGGCCATCACGTTCTTGTTGTCGCCCCAGATGAGCCGGTTGGTCCAGCCCTGTAGGTCGGAATGACATTCCGACCTACCTTCCCACAGGTCAATGCGCTCCACCGTCTGGAAGGGCAGGCTGACGGTCTTGACTTTGCTCTCCTTGCCTCGCCAGCGCAGTTCCACATCGGGCTCGAATAGGTCTGGCATTATGGGTTCTCCTTCAGGTTTCCGGGTTGAGTTTGCGACAAAGTTCCGTTGGGTCTGCACCAAAGGCAAAGGCCGGTTGCTTTTGGTCACGAGGCCCAGGGGCTTTAATGAGCAAGCATCTGAGACGAAAGTCTCACACACGCTTCTGAATTGGCGGCGGGGTGGGCGACCGCCCCGCCGACCATAACTAGGTTGGCCTCAGAAAGCCATCCCCTGGGATCAACTTACCTATGGGCAGACAAACAGCGCAGTTAAGCTGGTGGGAAGATCCGAAATGGCTGATTTGCGACTTCCCAAGCCTTCAAGGATTGAAAAAGCTCCGTTCTGAAGAAGAAGACAGCTTCGTACGCGACTCGCAAGAACTTCTCGAGCAGTTCGGGCTTAACTTCACTGGCTTGATTTGAGCCCAAGGTTCTGCGAAGCCCAAGTGACAGAATACACACTAAGTCGTGCCCGCAGCAAATATCCCAAGGATCGTGAGTGGCGGACGCCACTTGATCAATTGCGTCCTTTAACTCTTCCTCAGCTAAATCGTGCCTGCCAGATTTGTTTTTCACTGTCCTAATCATACTGACAACGTCTACAGCCAGTGATGCTTGATCAATGAATCTACTAAAAGCGATGTCTTCAAATGTCAGAGATAAACTCTGGCGATCGGAAATCCAACTTAGGTAGCCAAACGGCCGTCCACTATCAAGCAATACCTGGCGAACGCTTGAGCCTCGATTCTGGGTAAACTTGTCCAGTTTATTAGTAGAGCTAAATTCAGCAAGTAGTTTCTCTAATGCGGGAGAGCTTAGCATCATTGCTTCTAGATCGTGTGCATCAGTGATGAAAAGACTCGGGCTTGTAGGCTCCTCACCTTCAAGCCGCCAAAAGTCAGCGTCTACTATGGTTAGAACACCATTGAAGTCGTCGTTTTCTAGGATCTCAAGAGCACGCAGAGCATTCTCCTTGCCATGTGCGGGAATGATTTGGCATGATCCTGGGTCAATGAAGCGCCCGTACACTCGTAGGTCAGTTATCTCGCCCTCAACAATCAAGAAACAGCCTGCATACTGACTACGAGTCATACGAATTTCGTTGACAACCTCGTATGCCGTGATGAAATCCTTCATGAAATCGCTGGACCCTTCAATTCAACCGTCAAATCCCAACGATCATGAATAATCTGGGGGGAATGTGTAGCGATGAGAACATCTAGTGAGGCCAGTTTTGCTATTCCCTGCAAATCCCGGAGGAACTGCTTTTGCCATGCTACATGCAGTGACAGCTCAGGTTCATCAACAAGAATGAGGGAGTTGGGACTGGCCTTAAACAGAAGCTGATACAGGAGAACTAACTCCTGCTGCTCGCCGGAAGACAATGCAGTAACAGGCAAGAGCTTCCCGTCTGAGGTAGTGAACAAAAAGCCGTCTTGCTTTGAGATAGCCATCTGTTTATACAAGAATCGATCATTAATGATTTGCTTGAAGAGCTCGATCTTATTGGCTATTTCATCGAAAACACTCAGTTTTCTCCCTACGTCCTGCACGTAAACTTCGAGAACACCCTTTGTGCTACTTGACAATTCGCTAGGAGGCAAGAAAGCTATCTCCTCCTCTCTATCCAAAAGGCCGACCTCTTCGAGTCTGGAGCGCCGCTCCTCTAGTTCACTCAGTTTGCGTCGCAACTCATCTTCGGTGAGCTCTGAACGCCCCATTTGCTCGACTAGGCGGACTGGAAAGGTTCTATCAAGTGATTGAGACAAAGCGGCTGATTCGGCCAGTATTCCTTGGATGGTTTCTGCCAATTCTTTGGAGAATTCTTCGACTGCCGGTATCATCATCTGAGGACGTCTTCTGCGTTGGTCGGCTACTCGAATAATCTGCAATCTTTGTGCCTCTATCAAGCGAATGTCAATGGATTCTTGAACTTCAGTCCACCAGTCAGGCTGTCTACTAACACGCTCAAAAGGCGGGAAATGACTAAAGCGATCTAAGACGGCCTCCAGCGATAATGTTTCGCCTGTTGAGTGATCTATCCAGCTCCTGGGACCTACCCGGTCTAGCTCGGGTATTATTGTCGCTATCGCTGCCAAGGGAATATCGATCTCGTCGGGGATAGTGTCTAGGGCAAAGGACTCGGGTTCTATCGCATTTGGTCTGAGAAGGTTGATCACGACTGTTGGAGGACGTTCTCGTCTCCTACTGCGTCTCCTATCTACGTCACCTTCGACTTCCAGAAGGGTCGGCTGTGTGGGTGTGGGTCCACTTCTTGCCTTGTCTGCCCACACAACACCACCATCATCGAATCTGATTTGAAATCTCTGGTAAGGAATGTTGCGCAATTCTGAGTAACGGCTGTTGAACAGCCCGTCAAGCATTTTGAGTAGGATGGTCTTCCCAAAACCGTTGGGACCGTGAATGATCGTTACACGCTTGTCAATGTTCAGTGGGATCGTGTGATTGAATACCCCGAAAAGATCGGTAACTGATATTTCGATGATTCGCATATTACTTTCCTCCACTGGATACGAACAGAGAGTGCTAGAGAAGGATTGAGCGCACCTTATATCTTGCCGCAATTGCTACTTCTTGGCCAGTCAGCGGCTGTGAGATACGATTTCCCATACCAATGGGCTAACCTAACCATTGACTATACGGACGTTTTTCTGCCTAATTGCTTATACGGAAACGACGGCCCGTCCCAATTATATGTTAGTATGTTACTAGCAAGCTCCGAGGGACGCCTCGGACTTGCGGCCGGGCGCGACTTGGGGCATACTTACCGCTGTTGAGGAACGGGGACGTATGCTCCGGGTGCGCTACGTCAGGGCCAGTCGGGTTGGGTATGGGAAGCCGCAAGGCCAGCCCGTAATTATGTTTGACTGCCCGTTCGACTCCACTCAACTGGGAAGACGTTCAACGTCAAGCCCGTATCTGTGTGTGAAGTAGCGACCCTAAAAAGGACGCGCCCGGCCTCGCTGGTCAGGAAGACCTGCCAACTTGAAAGGAGTATACCAGAATGTCGCAAGAAAAGCCAGTCCCTGCGGCCACGCTCAGGGCAGGCCCTACCCGTTTCATCGGCCTCGACGTGCACAAGCATTACTTGATTGCCATCGGGGTGGACGCTGAACTCAACCAGGTGTTGGATACACAGCGAGTGGAGTTGAGATACCTGGAGAGGTGGATGCACAAGACCCTCACGCCCCAGGATGCGGTGGTTTTGGAGATGACCACCAACGCCTTCCAACTGCACGATGACCTGCTGCCATACGTCCACTCGGTCACGCTCGTGCATCCGTCTCACGTCGCGCTGATCACCCGCGCCCAGGTGATGACGGATAAGATCGCAGCCTCGATCTTGGCTCGCTTGCACGCTGTCGGCTTGTTGCCCCCTGTTTGGGTACCACCGCTAGAGATTCGCGACCGGCGTGCTCTCGTCACCCACCGCGCCAAAATGGTGCGGCTCTCCACCCAGGCCAAGAATCGGTTGCACGCCGTGCTCCACCGCCGCCACCTGCTTCCCCCTGAAGGCGACCTGTTCGCATCCGGTAAGCAGGAATGGTGGCTCAACTTGAACCTCACTCCCATCCAGCACGTGCGCATCCAGAGCGACCTCGATACCCTGACCTTCGCCCAGTCCCAGATCGCATTGCTCGAAGAGACGCTGGCCGTGCTGGCCGCCCAGGATGAGCGCGTGCTACTGCTGATCCAGTTGCCGGGCATTGGTCTGATCACGGCGATGACCCTACTGGCCGCCATTGGCGACATCTCCCGCTTTCCCACTGCCAAGCAATTGGTGGGCTACTCTGGTATAGGTAGCCGCGTCCACGACAGCGGCCAGTCCCGCCGCACCGGGCGCATGACCAAGGCGGGCCGCCGCGACGTCCGTGCTGCCATGATCGAATCTGCCCACACCGCCAGCCGGACCCATCCTCACTGGAAAGCTGAACTGGCACGCCTCGAACCGCGCATCGGGCACAACAAGGCGATCGTGGCCATCGCCCGCAAACTCCTGGTCGCCGTCTGGCACGTGCTGACCGAAGGCTGCGCCGACCGCTTCGCCGAGCCTGACGGTGTTGCCCGCAAACTGTTGAAGCACGCCTACCGCCTGGGCAAGGCTAACCGTCCCGATGGCCAGACCGCTGCCGAGTACGTCCGCCAGCAACCCGACCGCCTGGGCCTCGGCGCTGATCTGACGGCCATCCAGCAAGGAGCCAAGACATTCGTGCTGCCACCGTCACGCTTGACCCCAGCGGGCAACTGAGCGTCGGTTGCACTTGACATACGCGCCGTCTCACGGTAAACTACGGACACCCCAAGCCGAGAGACGGGCGTGAGTGCTTCCCCACTCCGCTCGTCTTTCAACTGTAGGGGATGCCCCCCGGCGCGTGACATTCCTATACCTCAACTGACCCTCGCAAAAAAACGGACTGCGAGCGGTCATCTCAATACGCCTGTGGCCCGATATTCCCCTCGACTGAAGGGGCTGCCCTGAAGCCTGCCCTGAGCTTGTCGAAGGGCTTGTCGAAGGGTCGTTCGAGATCCGACTTGACAAACTACTACATCTGTACCCGACTGCCGCCCTCGCACAAACGAACGCCGCCCGCCGCCCCACTTTCTCCACCTCGACCGGCATCGGTGGGCGAAAAGCACAGCACTGAACCCCGTGTCAAAAAGAGCGAAATCCCTTTCGGGGCTGGATACCAGCCCGTGGGGCTTCGCTCCTTTGCCCACCCAGTGCAGCCTGGGGCAGCCCTTGGCCTCGGCGATTTGAACGGTTTGCTTTTGGGTCATACGTTCCCTCTCAGTTCTCATCCCTTCGGCAACTCAGGACAGGTCTTCACGGAGCGCCTCTTGCAGATAGCGGGCGATGCGGTCCTCGTTGGCCGTCAGGCTGGAAAATTGCTTATCGCAAACGTCACTAAATCTGGCCAGGACCTTCCGGTTGATCTCTTCCTGATTCTCAAAGACGCTAACAGAACCGAATGGAATCTCCCAGCGCTCAAATTGGAGCAAAGTAATCGTGGCGTCACGCGTCTTGTTATCGTTGGGCAAGGCGTAGACAAAGACGGGGCGTGGCCTGCCGTTGATCCGGCAGTCCACCACGTATTTGCCTTCAGGATCACGTCGGGGGTGGTGCCAATCAAATTGCCGCCGCGTTTCTGGCACGTGCTCCTCCACGAAGGCGCGAAAGTCCTCCATAAACGTAGATTTCACCCGTTCACGCGAGAGATAGGTCACGTCGGTGATTTTAAGCAGCGCCTGGATAAAGTCGAAAAGCGTGTCCCCATAACGCTCATCCCGAACTGCCAGCATCAGTTCCCCCTCGCGATCCTCCACCGCGAAGGCGCTCAGGGCGTTGGCGATAATCTGCTGCCGTGTGCCCCGGTGTAGGCTTTTCTCGTCGAGGTCATACGTCAAGTGCATGTACGTGTGCCCCTCATCTGATAGGATCCACTGTCCCGCCTCGCGTTTAAGGGCGATGGCCAGGTGGTCGCCGTCATCGAAGCGGAACGGCGTAAAAACGCGATAACGCCCAACTCCCTCTGGCTCCAGACGTATCTGAGCACAGACCTTTCTACGGAAATCTTGCTCGATCATTTCAATTGCCATGGTTAAATACCTCACTAAAGAACGTTAATGATGGCTGTGGATTCGGCGGGAACTCGAACCCACAGTTGGCTAACATGCATTCAAGTGCATCATGGAAATCGGCGTAACGGTCAGTCGGCTCAGCGTAGGCGTCTTCACGCAACCCGGCATCCTGATACCGCCTGGTCGCCTGGTGAATGTGAAAGTCGTAGAATTTATCCCCTTCCAGTTTGTTCGTATGCTCGTGGCTCTTGCCATTATAACGACGTAAGCGAAAGATAATGTTTGTCTGGGGAACACAGTAGGCAAGGATGACCGAGAAGTCAAGAGGATTCCTCATGCTCTGCCGCAAGATCAGGCGAAAAGGCGACCTATAGACTCCTTCAAAATCAAGTTCCGCTTCTTTGTGACCGCGCTTTGGCTTCAGCCGAAGGCGCAGATGGTAGTTTGGCGGCAATGGCTTGGGTTCGTTTATGAGGCGTTGAATCTCATCGTCGCTCAGTAAAACGGGCATGCTCGAGTCTCCTTCGGGTCAAGACGCGCATTCCAAATCACCACGTTGCGCAGGGGCTGGCGTTCGTAGTACACAGTATAGCACAACAGCGCCGGGAGGCAAGACCCCCGCCGCTGCGGATGGGAGAGTTGGTAGATTGGCACATTAGCGTGATGCGCTCGCCGCCAGCAAGTAGACGCCCACATCCGCCGTCCAGTCCAGCCAGGGCCCCGGGTAGAGGCCGATGGCCAGCACCAGCGCCCCCAGCGCGACGATGGGCACCGCCATCCAGGGCGAAACTCGAATCCGCCCCCCCTCAGTCCCCCCCAACTCTGGGGGGGAAGCCGTCCTCCCTCTCCCCTCCCCTGGGGTTGGGGGAGGGGCCGGGGGTGGGGGCTGTCTCCCCTCCCGCCCCCTCTCTTTCCCCCCCATTGGGGGGGATGAAGGGGGGGCAAACAGCGTGCCGATGAGCGGCAGGTAGTAGCCCAGCGCGAGCAGGCTGTTCAGCAAAAAGGCCGCCAGCCCCACGTAGCCCAGTGCGTCCGACGAGCGCAGGATGCCCATTAAAATGAACCACTTGGCGGTGAATCCGGCCAGCGGCGGCACGCCGGCCAATCCCGCCAGCGCGACGCTGAAGGCCACCGCCACCAGCGGCATCCGCGCAGCCGTCCCGCGCAGGTCCGCGATCAGAGTGGCGTCACAGTAAAAGTGACAGACCCCCTGGCACAGGAAGGCCAGCCCCTTCATCACGGCGTGGGCTAGTAGCAGGAAAAAGCCGGCCTGGATGGCCCCCGGCACGCCGTAGCGCAACCCGACCCCGATGCTCAACATGATATACCCCATCTGGGCAATCGTCGAGTAGGCCAGGAGCCGTTTGGTGTTGGTCTGCACCAGCGCCAGCCCGTTGCCCAGCGTCATGTTGAGCAGCGAGAGCACAATTAGCAGCGCCCCCAGGTCGCGCGCGGGAAAGCCCAATCCCAGGCTGACCTTGAGCAGCGCGTAAAAGGCGCTCTGGATGATGATGCCGGAGAGCATGGCGCTGATGCTGCTGGGCGCCCGTCCGTGGGCGTCGGGCAGCCAGGTGTGAAGGGGGACGATGGCACTCTTGATGCCCAGGCCCACCAGAAAGCAGGCTACCCCGGCGCGGGTCCACGCCCCCCCCCCCTTCATCCCCCCCATTGGGGGGGAAAGAGGGGGGGACAGTGCCAACGTCCCCATCTCTCGATAGACGAATGAGATGCCCAGCAGGATGATGACCGTGCCCACGCTGCCCATCACCAGGTACTTGAAGCCGGCCTCAATGGCTGTGTCGAGGCGGCGGCGAAAGGCGACCAGTACGTAGGCGGCGACGCTCATCAATTCGCAGAACATGTAGAGGTTGAACAGATCGGCCGCCATTACCATGCCCACCAGGCCGGTCATCAGCAACAGCAGCAGCGGGTAGTAGGTCTCGTAGCGATGGTCGAGCGCCAGGTAACGGCCGGAGTAGAGCGTCACCAGCAGTCCCAGGCCCAGCGCTACGCCTGCCACTACCAACGCGCCCGGGTCGGCGCGCAGGAAGGCCCCACCCGGCCCAAAGTGGCCCCACGCCGGCAGATGCTCCACGCCTGTCGTGATCTGCAAGGGTACCAGCGCCACCAACGCCGCCGCAAAGACCAGCGCCGTGAGCAACGCCAGCAGGTCGTTGCGGCTGGTCAACAGGCGCGCCACCAGGTAGACGGCGAACGCGCCAGCGGCCAGGCAGGCCAGCGGCAGCACCACCCACACGTCGCCCCTCACCAGCCCCCTCCCGTCACGACCAGGACGCCGCGCGTCACCCAGTCGTAGAGCGGCGCCGGGTAGAGCCCGACCGCCAGCGCCAGAAACGCCAACAGAGCGAACGGCACACGCATCGCCAGCGGCGGCACGCCGACCTCCAGCCCCTCCGGCCGGGGATCGAGGAAGATGCGGCGGATGAACCAGAGGGCATAGGCGGCCGTGAGGGCCGGGGCCAGCACGGCCAGGATGGCCACCACCGTGTGGGGGGTCTGGAAACCACCGGCGAAGATCTGCCACTCGCTGTGAAAGGCGCAGAAGGGGGGCGACCCAGTGATGGCTAGCGCGCCGACCCCGCTGCCTATCGCGGTCAGGGGCAAGGCGTGGCGCAGGCCGCCCAGGTCGGAGATGCGCCGCCGTCCGGTCCCGCGCATCACCAGCCCCACCCCCATAAAGAGCAGCGCCTTGACGATGCCCTGGTTGACCATGTGCATCGCCGCGCCGGCCAGCCCTGGCTGGCTCAACGTCCCCAGCCCGAACAGGGCATAGCCCATCTGGCTGACGCTGGAGTAGGCGATGATGCGCTTGATATCCTCCTCGGCCAGCGCCATCAGCGCGCCGTAGAACTGGGAGACCACCCCGGCGATCATCAACGGCAGCGAGAAGCCAGCCAAGAGCGACGGGTCGAAGATGCTCAGCGGGAAGCGCAGTATCCCGTAAACCCCCATGCTCAGCATCGCCGCCGCCAGCATCACCGTCACCGGCATGGGGGCGACGGAGTGGGCGTCGGGCAGCCAGGTGTGCAGCGGGAAGACCGCCATCTTGACGCCGAAGCCGACGACGAAGAGCGTCACCAGTGCCGTTGCCCAGCGCGGGTCGAGCACCGGCGGCGCGGCGCGCAACTGCGTCAGGCTGGAGGTGCCGGTGAGGACGTAGAGCGCGATCAGCCCGATCAGCACCAGCAGCGAGCCGACCTGGGTGAAAATGAAGTACTTCAGCGCCACCCGCCCCGCCTGGTCCCCCTCGCCCCAGACGGCAATCAGCGCACAGGAGGCCACCAGCATCAGTTCCCAGAAGACGAAGAACAGGAACAGATCATCGGCCAGCACCGTGCCGGCCATGCCCCCCATGAAGAACAGCAGGAGCGCGTAGAAGGCCGGCAGCCGGGCGTCCACGTGGAGGTAGCCCCAGCCGTAGATGGCCGCCAGCAAACTGACGGCAACGACGTTGAGCAAGAAGGGAAAGGCCAGCCAGTCCAGCCGCAGCGCGAATTGGACCCCGGCCGTCGGGATCCAGGCGACGGCCAGTGCGGGCGTCTCGCCCCGTCGCAGGGCCACGAGTAACCCGACGACACAGGCCAGTGCCAGCGCGACCACGGCCGCCGCGACCTTTCCGGCGTGCTTGGTCTGGCGTCCCCGACACAGCGGCAGCAGGGCACCGGCCACCAGGGGCAGGAGCAGGGTAGTCAGTAGCAGCGCAGAGGTCATCGTCACACTCCTTGGGGCGGACGCTAGGCCACGCCCCTACGCACTTCACAACGGGTACAGCAGTAGCAGAACGATCAACGCCAGGGCCAGGCTGATGGCGCCCCACAGCAGGTTGCGCCGCAGCCGGCCGGTGTGAAGCCGCCGCAGGGCCTCCCCCAGCCGCCGGGCACTTTGCACAGCCAGGCGGTTGAACCGCTCCAGCCCGCCGAGTTCGACGGTGCGGCGCACCCCGCGCCCCAGGGCTGGCACACCCTGGGCGACCAGGCGGTTGAACCGCTCCAGCAGGCCGCGTTCGACGGTGCGGCGCACCCCGCGCCCCAGGGCTGGCACACCCTGGGCGACCAGGCGGTTGAACCGCTCCAGCAGGCCGCGTTCGACGGTGCGGCGCAGGCCGCCCGCCAGTCCAAACAGTGCACCTTCCAGCGTGACGCGCCCCGTCAATTGACTCACGGTGCGTCCCAGATTGTCCAGCCGTTCGAGCCAGGGGCGGAACGGGGGCCAGCGGACGAGCAGCCCATAGCCCAGCGCCAGCAGCAAAGTGCCGATCAGCGCCGGATGGGTAAACAGGTAACGCAATAACTGGGGAAGAGTCGGAGCGGGGGGGAGCGCAAGGCGCATCGTGGGGGCCAGGAACTGCACCAGGGGATCAAAGGCCAGCCAGCCGGCCAGCATTGCCGACGCGAGGAGGGCAATCGCTGCCAGGCGGGGCCAGGCTATGGTCGTGGCCGGCGGCGACAGGTCATCGTGGTAGAGATGGAATAGACGCCGGCAGGCGCGCACCGCCCAGACGGCCGTGAGCGCCACGACTGCCTCGGCGACGACCAGCGCCGGGTTGCCCCCCGCCTGTCGCGCCCACCACACCGTCACCAGCGTGAGCCCCACCAGTGTCAGCCCGCCCAGCCCAAAGGCCACGACCAGCGGCACGAGCCGGCCGCGGCCCGTCGCCTCCGCCGCGCCGGCCCCCAGGAAGAGCAGCAGCCGGACGGGCGTCTGGCCCAGCAGGCACATCAGCATGGCTTCTGGCGCATCGGCGGCGGCGAGCGAGAGCGCCAGCCCGCCCTGCGCCACGACGACGTAGAGTAGCGCGCGCTTGAGATCCTGGCGTGTCAACGCCAATCCCATCGCCAGCAGCGCCACCGCCGCCCCCAGCCAGAGCACCGTCTGGCGCAGCGCACCGGCCCCCATCAACAGTGGCGCCACCCGGTAGAGCAGGTAGCCGCCCAGGTTGGGGATGATGGTCGCGTAGACCAGCGCCAGGACCGGCCAGGAGAGGCGCGTTCCCTGGGCCAACCACGTGTGGAACGGGATACTGCCCGTCTTGACCCACACCGCCAGCAGGGAGCCGGCCGCGATGGGGAGAAGCACCGCCGGGGGCAGCGCGGCCCCACATTCCAGCGCTGTGTTGATGGCGAACGTGCCGCTGTGGCGTAGAAGCAGCAAGATGGCGGCCAGCAGTCCCGCGTCGCCCAGGCGCAGCACCAGGTAGCCACTCCAGGCCCGGCGCGGCCCCTCCGGGGCGGGTCGTTCGGCGACGAGCAGCAACACCGCGCAGAGCGCCGTCAACTCCAGCGCCACGTAGCGCGCCAGGAAGTGATCGAACGCGAAGGCCGCCGTACCGCTGCTGGTGGCAAAGAGGCCCAGTGCCGTTGCCACGGGAGAGAGCGTCTCATCGAGCGCGGCGTAGAGCAGGCATAGCAGCGCGCTCCAGGCGGTGAGCAGTGTCAGGTAGATGCCCGTCGCACCGGCGTAGAACCCCATTGAGCCGATGCCGGGAATCCAGTCGAACGTCACCAGCGTTCCCTGCCCAATCAGGGATAAAAGCCACGACGCAGCCAACGCCCCCAGCAGTGCCCCGCCCAGCGCCACCGCGCGGGCCAGGCGCGGCCGGCGATACAGCGCCAACACCGCGCCAGCGGTCAGCAGCGGCAGCCCCACGACACCCACGATCAGTCCACTCATCACGTCAACCCCGCAGCCGGTCCAGGCGGTCAATGTCCCCTGAGGGGTAGTGGCGGAAGACGTTCACGATCAAGGCCAGCGCAATGGCGATCACGATTGTCTCGACCACCAGCGCCGAAATGACCATCGTCTCGGCAAAGCGCACGTCCCCGCACACGTGGCCAGCGTGTAGCAGGCTCAACGTGACGCCCTGGAGCATGATCTTGAGGCCGAACACCTGCTTGATCACGTTGCGCCGCGTGAGCAGGCAGAACAGCCCAATCAGGAACAGTGCGATGACCAGCGCGACGGCGAGTGGGTCCAGCCAGACCATTTCTGCGCTCATTCGTTCTCCTCTTTGTCCCTGGGCAACAGCGCGGCGATGCCCAGCGCACCGGCGAAGATCAGTCCCACCTGTGCTACCAGGTCGAGGCTGCGACTCTCCCAGAACCACTGCCGGAACGGGGCTATCTGGGCGTCGTCGGGTGGGGCCAGGAATTGCTGCCCGATCAGCAGGCCGGCGATCAGCAGCACAACAACAGCGCCAGCCCAGGCGATGTGTTCACGGTTCACGGCGTTGCTCTCCCTCCGAGGCCGGTGACCGCATTGATTCGGTCAGGCTGATGGCAACGATAAACAGAACGCTGATCAACCCGGCCCCCACGCTCAGTTCAAAGCCGCCCGCGTAAGGCGCGTCGAGCAGGAAGAACAAAGTCGCCAGGGCCGCGCTGCCCACTCCCAGCGCGACGGCGGCGCGCAGCAGATTCTCAGACAACACAGCCGTGATGGCGCCGGCGAGGATGACTGCCGCCAGCGCGACGTACGCGAAGGTTATCATTGAGGCCTCCTCTCCGCCAGTCCGGTCGGCTTGCCGAGCAGCCAGGCAATCCCCACTCCGACGGCGAAAGTCAGCAGGCCGACGAGGGACGATATGGAAACGTCCAGCTCTGCCGGCCATAGGCCGACAAATGAACCGCAAATTAACCCCAGGATGGCGTAGAAGGTCACGGCCGGCTGCCGCTTCAGGGCCAGATCAATCAGCCTGGAGCAAACCAGAATTCCCACCACGGCCCCAACCGCCACCGCGACGATCACCCCCCAATGAACGGGAGGTTGCGTCAGGGAAGCGGCGGCCTGCATAATTGGCTCATACGCCCCCGCCAGGAGAAAGATATACGAACCGCTCACGCCCGGCGTCACCATCGCGCCCCCGCCAAAAAAGCCGACCACGCCGAAGAAGAAGAGGGCCAGCAGAGAAGTGGCGCCGGCAGAGAAGTGTCCCCCGATCCCGCGCCGCTCTCCCACCGCCAGGAGGACCACCAGCCCCAACCCCAGGACAAACGCCACCACCCTGGGCCTGGAAGGTCTCATGTCGTGATGCCTCCTGAGCACGGTCGGAATGGAGCCGAGAATGAGGCCGATGAAGAAGAACTGTGTCGGCACTGCGTACCGTTCCAGCAAAAAGGTGATCAGATTGGCAAAGGCCAGGATAGCACCGGCGGCTCCGATCACCAGAGGCAGCAAGAACAAAAAGTAATCTTTCCTCTGGCTCTTGTTGGTCAGGAAATTGCCGGCCGCCTCTATCAGTTGGTCGTAGATGCCGAGCAATACCAGGAAGGTGCCCGCGCTGACGCCAGGGATCACGTTGGATACCCCAACGACCATGCCTTTCAAAAGCAGGTTGATGAAGTTCATTGTACGCTTCTTGTGTTGTATGTCAAGTCAAGGTCAAAGTTAAGGCTTCGGAAACCTGCCGTCGAAGATTTTGAGGGCGAAATCAGCCTGAAGCTGCGTTAAAAGTCGTTGGATAGAGCACCTTTGAGACTTCCGAAGTCTGGCCCATCCTACTACTGCGGCGTGATGTACTCGGCTGCCACCCAGCCGACGCGCCCTTGTTCGTCGCGCACTTGCACCCATTCGATGCCGTCCGTGGTCTCGCGGCGGTACAGTATTTCCACCCGCTCGCCCTCACGCAGCGTTCCGGCGATGGCACCGCCCGGCGTCCAGCGCAGGAACAGGCCGCGCCCGCCCGTGCCCGACACGACGGCGACCACCGGCGTGGGGGTGAGTGTCGGCGCGGGCGTAGATGTAGGTGTGGGTGTGGGCGTGGGCGTGGGCGTGTCGGTTGGTGTTGGGCTGAACGTGGGTGTGGGTGATGGTGTGCTGGTGGGCGTGGGAGTAGAGGTCGGCCCCGGCGTGGGCGTGGGCATGAAGGTCGGTGGCACGAACGGGTCGAGCCGGGTGGTGGGAATCACCATGAGTACCAGTGCCACCGGCCGCTGCAAACGCAACGCCACGCGCGCCTGCAAATCCACAGTCTCCTGGTACGACACCGGGCGCGTGGCGCGCACGTGTATCTCCAGGTGCACCGTCTGGCCGTCATCGCCGGTGATCTGCCAGTCGGCCAGTTCTACCTGACCCATGGCGGCTACCTCTTCCACCAGGGCCGCCTGCACGGTGCGCTGAAAGGCGGCTTCGCGCAACGCGCTGACCGTCAACGCGCCCAGCACAGCCGACACGGCCACCAGCAGTGCCACCATACCCAGTACCCCGCTGCGGAATACGCGCTTGTGCTTTTGCTTGCCCGGCGCCGGCCGGAAGCCCAGCCACAGGAAGATCAGGCCGCCGGCGGCGCTGATGGCGACCAGGTTGGTGAGGAATAGCACCAGCGCCCCGCCAGCGATGCGGCTGCTACCCAGCGCCAGGCCGAGGCCCACCGTCGCCAGCGGTGGCATCAGCGCGGCTGCGATCGCCACGCCCGGCAGCGCGGCCGATACGTCTTTGCGGCACAGCGCGTAGGCGCCGGCCGCGCCGGAAACCAGTGCCACGCTCAGGTCGAGCAGGGTGGGATGCGTGCGACCCAGCATCTCGGGCGTGGGCGAACCATCCGGCACGGCCAGGCCCATCAACAGGCCCACTGCTATCGCCAGCAGGCGCCCCGCAGTGTGGCGCTGACCGCCAGCCGCAACAAGCGCAGATCTCCCTGCACCACGCCCAGGCCCAATCCTATGACGGCTTGCATCAGCGGAGCGACGAGCATGGCCCCGATGATCACGGCCGGGCTGTTGAGCAACAAGCCCAGCGCAGCGATGGCCGCCGCCAGACCACTCATGACGAAAAAGTCCACGCGGGGCCGCGCCCCACGCCGCACGTTCCTGTACACCTCGGACTGCTCGGCGACGGTGAGGGTGGGCAGCGCGTCGAATAACCCCCACCACGCACGGCGCAGGAGCGTCTCTATCCGGCCGGCGCGATGCCTGACGACGATAGCCGGCACGGAGGCGCGGACGGCCACTGCCTGCGGCACGTTGCCGAACAACACTCGATCGAGGAAACTCTCGCGGGTAGCGCCGATCAACACCAGGTCGTAGTCAGCGCTGGCTTCGGCCAGGATGCCCTCAATGATGCCGGGCGCCCGCACCACTTTGGGCTGCACGCGGCCTCCCCCCCTTTCATCCCCCCCAATGGGGGGGAAAGAGGGGGGGAGCGCCAGCGTTGTGTTCAGCCGCTCGTACCCCAGCGCGACCTCGGCCTGACCCAGCGCGTCGCGGGCGACGTATAGCGCCGTGACCTGGACGTCGGGCGAGAGGTGCAGCGCCAGTTCCAGCGCCAGCGGGGCGTTGGGGCCGCCGGCCGCCGGCACCAGCACCCGCCGCGCGTGGCCCAGAGCCTCGGCCAGGTACTGGCCCGTAGGCTCGTCCGGGCCGTCGTTGGCACGCACCACCGCCACGTCGCAGGGTGCATAGCGGATCACCGGATCGAGCGTGCTGCCCAGCAGGTAACGCCCCCGGCCGGGCGAGCCACGCCAGCCCAGCAGCAGCAAATCGGGTGGGTCTGCGCGCACTGTCGCCAGGATAACCGCGCCGGCGTCGCGTCCTGGGCGGACGAGCACGTTTACGTGCACGTTGCCGCACGGCTCGACTGTGCTCGCCGCAGGTGGCTCGACTGCACTCGCCGCAGGCGGCTCCGGCACGGCCAGCCAGTCTGGCCGCGCCCCATCAGGCGTGATGCACAGTAACGTCACCGCGCCGTCGCGCACCCTGGCCAGCGCGCAGCCCACCGCCAGCAGCGGACGGAATTGTTCCCGGTCACCTACGGCGACCAGGACGTGGTACCTGGGCTCGGCTTGTGGTTGCGATATGAGGTGATCGTCTCCTTCCTGAGCGTGGCCCTCACCGGCTCGACGTGATCCGCTACGCGGACCGGGGTTGTCAACTTCACCGTGGGCTGATCACTCGCAAGACGACGGGGTGCAACCGCACAGCGGGGGGCGCGGGGGCCCATGCCATCCTGGCTAGCGTGCTGGCTACCTGCCATCAACGAGCGATCCCCATCTTGGATTTCCTGGTCAAACTACAGCGTGCCTCGGAAAACCCGCCGCCGCTAGGCCCTCCGCAACCCGCTCCCACCTGACGCTAAACAAGTGCCCCTCAGTATACATGCATGGTCACAGCCTGGCAAGTTGGTGCGGTTCGCCTGCGATCACGGCGGGCTGGCAAGGTGTCAAAGCACCATATTGGGCACAGGATGTTTTCGAAGAAGAGGACAACGGGCTGCAACCTCACCACAATAAGCGTCCTGATTTGGGATGGGAGGTCTGTTCCACGGACATCAGGCATTCGTCTCCAGCCTGGCAAGCGTACCCCTTTGTCGCTCCAACAATGAATGATCGGAGTGTCGCTTTCTGCGCCGTTGGTACAATGTACCGGTGTGATTTCACGACATCTCCCCTACCTGTTCATAATTCCTTCACAAGTCCATGGCATACTGGGGCTGAATCGGGGAAACGACGAATCCCATTGGCAAGGCTGGTTTCAGGCAGTGGTAGACCGGCAGACTGATGGATTAGTTCACCGATCCTATCTTGCCTCAATCCACAGCTAGGCCGGGTTTGCATATTCGTGGTGTTCATGGTAAAAGATAGTTGGTGTAGCGAAGCATGAACGGAATGATCTTGGTCATAGACGACGAACCGAAAATCGTCAAACAGGCGCGCGACTACCTGGAGAAGGGCGGGTTCCGCGTCGTCACGGCCGGTGATGGAAAGATGGCGCTGGCCGTGGCGCGCCACGAGCGGCCCGATCTGATCGTGCTCGACCTGAACCTGCCGGAGATGGATGGGCTGGACGTCTGCCGGGCGCTGCGACGCGAGTCGGACGTGCCGATTATTATGCTCACCGCCCGCGTCGATGAGACCGACCGGCTGATCGGGCTAGAGTTAGGCGCGGATGACTACATCACCAAGCCCTTCTCGCCCCGTGAACTGGTGGCCCGCGTGCGGGCGGTCCTGCGCCGTGTGCGGGGCGGCGTCCGCACGCCGGGCCTCATCCGCGCTGGCGACCTGGAAATTGACCTGCACGGCCATCGCGTCACCCGCGCCGGAGAGCCGCTTCGCCTCACCCGCAGCGAGTTCAACTTGCTGGCGGTGCTGGCCCAGCACCCCGGCCAGACCTTCACCCGCGCGCAGTTGCTCGACCGGCTGCATGGCGTCGCCTGGGATGGCTTTGACCGCAGCATAGACGCTCACATCAAGAATCTGCGTCGCAAATTGGAAACCGACCCAACTGAGCCACGCTACGTGCTCACCGTCTACGGCGTCGGCTACAAGTTCACCGACGAGGTGTGATCTTGAAGCGCAACAGGCTCTGGAAACACCACGAACACCGGTCGCATCCGCCGTGGGCGTCGTGGCCCCACGACCGCAAGTTTCCCCAGTGGCCGCGAGCACGGCATCGCGTGCGGCGATTTCTCTTCCTCCGCTTCGCCGGGGTCTTTGGCTTCATGGCCCTGCTGGTGCTGGGCGGGATGGCGGCGCTGGCGTTTCTGCTCACACGGCCGTTCGGAGGCGATGGGCAGACAGCGGTGTTGGTGTGGGTCGGGGGCTGTGGCCTCTCGCTGGCGCTGCCGCTGCTGGCGGCGGTCTTGGCGATGCGGGCGTTTCGAGACATTGCCACGCCACTGGCCGACGTCATGGCCGCCGCCGACGCCGTGGCCGAGGGCGACCTGAGTGCGCGCGTGCCGGTGCCGGAACACGGCCCCGCCGAGTTCGGTCGGCTGGCCGAGTCTTTCAATCGCATGACCGAAGAACTGGAGCGCGCCGACCAGCGACGTCGCAACCTCACCGCCGACGTGGCCCACGAACTGCGCACGCCGCTGCACATCATCCAGGGCAACCTGGAGGGCATCCTCGACGACGTGTACGAGCCGACACCAGAGCACATCAGCGCCACGCTGGAGGAAACGCGCGCCCTGGCACGGCTGGTGGACGACCTGCGGACGCTCTCGCTGGCAGAGGCCGGCCAATTGCCGCTGGTATGGGAGCCGGTGGATGTGACCGAGTTGCTGGCCGACGTATCCACCAGTTTCAGCGGCCAGGCCGAGGCGGCGGGCGTAGATCTGCGCGTCGAGCCTGCCCTGAGCCAGCCGAATGGGACCAAGGGTGGCCCGTCTACGATGACGATCACCGCCGACGTGGGGCGATTGGATCAAGTGCTCAGTAATCTGGTGGCCAACGCCCTGCGCCACACGCCTCCTGGCGGGGCTATCACGCTGCGGGCAGGGCCTGCCCTGAGCGGTGTCGAAGGGGAAGTCGAAGGGCCTATCCCAGACGGCGTCCGTATTATCGTGCGCGACACTGGTGCGGGCATCCCCGCCGAGGATTTGCCCTACATCTTTGACCGCTTCTGGCGTGGCGACCGGTCGCGCTCCCGCGCTCACGGGGCGGGGAGCGGCCTGGGACTAGCCATCGCCCGGCAGTTGGTGCAGGCCCACGGCGGCCGCATCGGCGTCGAGAGTGAACCAGGCCGGGGGACAACGTTCACCATCGAGTTACCAGCGGGCGGGGAGTAGCGTTGTAACTACCCAGCTTGGGATACACTGCCAGCCCACCTCCGCCAGGGTGTACTAGACATCACGGCGGAAATCCCTTGGCAGTTATGGAGCAAGCGCCGGTTGAGTAACTTCGTAGCGCCAGCGGAGAAGTGTATCGAAACCAAGCGTTTTCTACCCATAAGGGCGCTTTTGGCAAGCCGCTTGGTTTCGATACGTCGCTTCGCTCTTACTCAACCGGCGCTCTCGTTCAACGTCCAACTGGGGAAAGATTTACGCCCACGTGCACCAGGTGAGTCGCCAAAAGTTCTTTGTACCTTTGCTTCCGGCCGCACCGGCCTGAAGAGTTGGTGCTGGGCATCATTTTTTGCAGTTTTGTGCTCCAGCACCGCCTATTCATGGCGGCGCGGGTTGGGCAAAAGTGAAAGGAATTTATGGCTACCCATTTAGTTGGCCTGGGCCGCCAGTTCCCTGGCGAAGACTTCGAATGTTGGCCGGCCGTAGAGGCAGAAGACGACCCGCGCCAACCTCGTCTCCCCTCGCAGGTACTCGATGGCCGTCCGTAGCGACACCTGCGCCGCTTCTTCCATCGGGTAGCCGAAAATGCCGGTGCTGATGGCCGGCAGGGCGATGGACTTCAGCCCGTGCTCGTCCGCCATCTGTAGGGCGGCGCGCACCGCCGAGGCCAGAAGTTCTGCCGAACGTGGCGTGCCATCGTAAATCGGCCCCACGGCGTGGATGACGTGGCGGGCCTTGAGGTTGCCGCCCGAGGTGATGGCCGCCGAGCCGGTGGATACCAGGCCATGCTGGCGCACCCACTCGTTGCTCTCCCGCTGGATGGCCGGGCCGCCCTTGCGGGAGATAACCCCGGCCACTCCGCCGCCGTGGGCCAACCGCTCGTTGGCGGCGTTGACGATACCGTCGGTGTCCATTTCCGTGATGTCGCCTTCGACCAGTTCAAGGGTGGTGTGGTTGATTTGGATCTGCATGCTGCCTCCTGGTAAAACGTAATGTGTGTTGCATGTTGCGTGTTGCGTGATGCGTAAGGAATTCAGGGCAATAGTGTCTTGATCACCAGTGTCGCGTAACTGCCCCGGGAGAGCGTGAAAGCAAGTGTCACCCTCTGCCAGCCAGGGAAGAGATCATCAGGTTCGGGCGACGATGTCCGATTGCGGGAGCCCCAGCGCTCGCGCCACCTGCGCCTGCACGCTCAACGTCGTCACGCCGCGCTTGCGCACGCGGTAGATGGCGAAGCGCCCCCTATTCGTGAGGGGGAACTGGATCTGTTCCTCGACGGCGAAGTCCTCGGGCTGTACTTTGTATCGCATCGGTAGGTTCGGTAGATTGGTAATTGGAGAATTGGCGATCAGTACATAACACTAGTACACGACGGCAGAAATCCTTCAGCAGTTAGATGTCGCGCCGATTCATCGGATTGCTCCCCAGATGTGGGCAAAAGTGGCACTTCTGCTCGTTTTCCCCCACATTTGGGGGTAGTGCCAACAGTCGGTAACTGCCAAAGGATTTACGCCGAGATGTACTAGCAGTATAAAGGTGAAGCGAGCTGTTGTCAACATATCGTTAATCATTTTCTAACGCGCTGTTTATACCCTTCTAATGCTGATTTGGTATAATCTGGTATAATATGGTAATTCCTGGATTAAGATTCACTTTGGGTCATTGGTCATTGGTCACTCGTTGTCAATCATTGTTCATTGGAGGATCCCGGATATGAATTGGTCTTTTCCGATCGCGAAGGTGAAGGGAATCGAGATTCGGGTACACTTCACGTTCGCGCTGGTGCTGGTGTGGGCGGCACTAGACTGGGGCGTGTGGCAGGGATTGGGGCTGGTGGGCGCACTCTACGGCGTCGCATTGATCAGCCTGCTGTTTCTGTGCGTGACGCTGCACGAACTGGGCCATAGTCTGGTGGCACGGCACTATGGCGTGGCGGTGCGCGACATCACGCTGCTGCCCATCGGCGGGCTGGCACGCCTGGAGGGCGAATTGGCTCGCCCCGCACAGGAGTTCTGGATGGCGCTGGCCGGGCCGGCCGTCAACGTCGCTCTGGCGGCAGTGCTCGGCGCGGTCACATTACCCCTGCTGGGCTGGCGCGCTCTCGGTGGTCTGGGCCTGTTGTGGAGTCGCCTGAACGGGCTCGGCTTCGAAAGGCTGCTGGTTGACCTGTTGGTAGCCAACCTGGGGCTGGCGCTCTTCAACCTGTTGCCAGCCTTCCCGATGGACGGCGGGCGGGTGCTGCGGGCACTGCTGGCATCGCGGATGGGCGAACTGGACGCCACCCGCGTTGCCACGCGCGTCGGGCAGGGGTTGGCTGTGATCCTTGGCCTGCTGGGGCTCTTCGGGGGGGGATTGAACCTGGCGCTGATCGCCGTGTTTGTCTTCACCGGGGCGGAGCAGGAGTGGCGCGGGGCCCAGTTGAAGACAGCGCTGCGGCGGGTACCAGCATCGGCAGCGTTGGTACGTGGGGGTGTATCGCTCTCGTCCTATGACCCGCTGGCGCGGGCGATTGACGTCACGCTGCGCAGCAGTCAGGCAGATTTCGCGGTCTTTGACCGGGGTACCCTGGTGGGCGTGCTCACGCGGGAGGACGTGGCGGAAGGGTTCCAGCGGTACGGCCACAACGTGTTGATAGGGCGAGTGATGCGCACCGATTTCCCCGTGGCGCAGTCCAGCGATACGTTGCTCGATCTCCAGCACAAGATGCAAGCCAGCGGCAGTTCAGCGATTTCGGTGATCGAAGGAGGGCGCTTTCTGGGTCTGGCGACGCTGGAGAGCGTCCGGAAGGCCCTGTGGTTGCTTTCCACGCGACGCTGGCGGCCCATCAGTACCTGACTTATCGCTTGTCATGGCGCGGCGGTCGGCTCTACGGTGGGGACGAGAGGTGTGGGTCCCCGGGCGAAGATGACCTCCCGAAAGCCCAGCGCCAGGATGAGCTGTCGCACGTAAGCCTCGGCGTTCCGCTGGGCCATCTCCAGTATACCGTCCTCCAGTGCTGCGCTCAGAATCTCCTCCTCAGCCGCCCGGCGGGCTTCCGTCTCCAGCGCCGGATTCACCCCGATCAGCCCCGTGTCTCGGTCTACAATGTAGGACTTCTGGTTGTCCAGCGTGACGACGAGGACCTCGGCTGGCGGCAGCGTCACGACTACCATCCCCTCATCAGCGACGATGATGTCGCTCTCCTCCATCTTGCCCAGGTCTACGCCGGCGATGACCTGCCCGTGGGCCACTAAGATCAGCCGGTCGCCGAAGAGGAAGGCGAAGGGGCTCTGCCCTGACTCGGCAGTGATGACCTTCTCGACGGTGTAGGAAGCCGTCTCCAGCCGGCTGAGGCTGCGCACCTGGCGGACGATCGTCATCGGGTCGGGGATGATAGTGGGCGTGGGGTTGGTGATCTCCGCGAACTGCTCTTGCAGCGCGCGCTCGGCCTCCTCCAGCGGTCGTGTCAGCCGCCGGATCGTGCCGATCAAGGTGATCCCGCCGCCGACGAGGGCGAGCAGGATGAGCACCAGGATCACCGTGTTGAGATTAAGCTTCGAATCAGGCTTCGAACCAGGTTTCGAGTTCATCGGTCTCACTCCTTGCCAGCCATTGTACCATGCCCAGTGTCAGGAAGAAAGCGAAGGCCAGGTCAATGACGAAGTAAGAGACGTCCACCAGGCCGTGGGCCAGGAAGTTGACCATTGAGCCCATCAGGCCAAGGGCCAGGGCGCGACGGTCGGGGTCGGCCAGGCGGCACAATGGCAGCGCCAGCCGCCAGAAAGCGACCTGCAGCCAGAGCCCGGCGACGAGGCCGCAGAAGCCCAGCCGGCATCCATAGTCGAGGAGGACGTTGTGCGGGTGGGATAAGTCTGGCTCCTGCCAGGCGGCGGGCAGGATGTAGCGGCTGCGGTACTGGTACAGGAAGTTGTCCGGCCCGACGCCGAGCCACGGGTGGTCGCGAAGCATCATCCAGGACGAGCGCCAGAGTTGGAGGCGGAAGAAGGTAGTGCCGCTGTGGGTATCGAGGAGGGAGGCGAAGCGCGGGGTGCGCAAGAGCGGGATGGCGGCTATGGCGGCCACTGCCATCGCTCCCAGCGACGCCCAGGACCACGGCCTGCCTGCCAGCATCCCCAGCGCCAGCAGCGAGAGGGGGACACCCAGGATGAGCGCCCCCTTGGAGAAACTGAACAATATGGCCAGCCCCACCGGGACAACGGCCAGGCCATAAGCGACACGGCGACCACGGGCGGCGGCAAACAGGGCAACAGCCACCAGCACTGGCAGCACTCGCCCCAGGTAGAGGCCAACGTTGTTGGGCGAGCCGTAGACGGAGCGCAGGCGGCGGAAGCCTTGCTCGGCGGTGATGACATTAGCGCCGAAGCCATACTGCATCAGGCCGATGAGGGCTACCGCGACGGCCCCAAGCACGACGAAGTCCACTATGCGCCATAAAGCCTTGCCCTCTAGGCGGCTCGTGCGCAACATCAGGTAGAAGAGCGCTGGCTCCAGGACGACGACGCGTAACTCGCGCAGCGCGATGTGGCGGTACTCGGCGGCGCAGAGGGAGGCGATGGCGATCAGCATAAAGAACAGAGCAGCAAGGTCGAGAGAGGATGCAGGGCGCAAGATGCAGGATGCAGGATACTTCTTGCCTCTTGCTTCTTGCCTCTCCCTTCTTGCCTCTCGCTTCTCACTTTGCTGGGCATGCCACTTGCCGATTTGCCTTACTCCCCACGAGAGCACGCAGAGTAGGGTGAGGATCTCCGCCATCGTGAAGGCTTTGCCGAAAAGAGAGCGGGGGTACAGGTAGAAAGGGGCCGTCGCTACGATAAGCGCAAGACCCAGGTCGAGCCGCAGGAGGACGAGCGCGGCCAGCACCAGGCCGCTGACGAGCGTGAGCGTGAGCCAGGGAGAGAAGTAGAACACACCGGTGGCGATCAGTGTGGCAGCGAGAGTCAAGGAGAATGGAGAATGGAGATTGGAGAATACGGGATGCCCTTTGCCTCTTGCCTCTTGCTTCTTGTCCCCCGCTTCTTGCTTCTTTCCTCTTTCCTCTGGCTCCTTGCCTCCTGCCTTCTGCTTCCTGCTTCCTGTCTCTTCCCTCTCCCTTTGCCAAGCAGGCCATTGGCTGATCTGTCCAATTCCCCACCGGGCCATCCCCCCCACGCAGACAAGCCCAAGCACTCCCAGCCCCGCTAACGCCCAACAGTACGGGGTTGTATCCGGCGTGCGGCTCACGCTCCAGCCGGCCAGCGGCCACTGGTCCCACCCCCGCTCAGCGACGACTACCGCCTCATGTGGGCCATCGTCCAGGCTGGTGGCGATGGGTATAGTGATGACCTGGGGCGCGTAGTCGGGCGAGGTGAGCACGAGGTAAGCACCACGTTCCTCCCGAGGCAACCGGCTGGCCGGCTTGCCGTCCACGCTGACGAAGAAAGTGCCGCGATAATTTCCACGCCGCACTCGCAGCGAGAAGTCGGTGCCGACAAAAGGGATAGTGACGCGCTCAGTGCCGGCCTGGCTGGGATCGGCCCCCGACTCCGAGAACTCCCAGTTCCCCTCCCACTTGGCCTCGCCGGAGAGGGGAGTGTAGTAGGTGGTGACAGTCTGGAGAAGGACGCATCGCCTGGCGACCAGAACCGCACTGGCCAGGACAAGACTGACCAGCAGGCCGATCAGGCAGATGAATGCGCGGGCTCGCGAGTGTCGGTTCAAGGGTTTACCAATCTACCAATTCACAAACGTGACTCACCACCGCCAGCGGACAGCCGTCACGCCGCCCTCGTCGGTCAGTTGGCGTAATTCGCCATCCGTGACGTGGATCAGGTACAGATTGCCCTGGTAGACGACGATCAGCCGATCGCCCCCTGGCCCCCAGGCGACCTCCGGGTACTCCAGGCCAATCTCTCCTTCGGGTGGGAAAAGCCGTCGGCGGTCAGAGCCGTCGCGATCCATCAGGTAGAGGGCGTAGCCGCTGGTTTGGCTGACGTAGGGGCTGCGGGCGTGGCCAAAGGCGATGTAGTCTCCCTCGGACGCATAGGCGGGCGCAGCCCACATGCCGGCCTCGCTGACCAGTCTCGCCGTGAGCGTGCCATTGGCGGCGAGAGCCCAGACGTCGAAGACGGGACTGTCCTCCGGTGCTTCGCCCGTCGGGGCGGGGCCGTGTAGCGTGGTGACGACGAATTCCCCCTCCAGGGACCAACTGACGGTCGGCGTCCAGACCCAGGGGGCGTAGGTGCGGTACGGTGGGAAGCGAGCCAGCGGGGTCTGTGCGCCGTCGTAGGCGCGGACGGTGCCGACCTCGTCGGCGCGAGCGTAGGCCAGACTGCGCCCGTCAGGGGACCAGGCGTAGGTGGTGCCCCACCAGCCGTAGGTGCCACCGGCGCTGGGCTCCATAATGCATCGCTGGCCCAGCAACTGGCCATCACGGACACGAGGTCGGGCGATCCAGAGGTCGTTCTCCGCCTTCCAGCCGGGACTACCCTCGGCCGGCAAACCGGTGGTGTAAGCGATACGGCAGCCAGTGCCGGTGGGGGTGACCTTACATCCGGGTGCCCAGCCAGCCCACAGGACGCTCTCAGCCTCCAACCGTACCGGCTCAGTGGCGGCGGTGGCGGTCTCGATCATCCACAGGGTGTTGAGAGGAGCACCCTCGCCCTCCTCTTCATCCCCCCCGTTGGGGGGGGCAGAGGGAGGTGCGACGCGGGTGAAGAGCAGATAGGAGCCATTGGGTGAGAGGGCGAACAGGAGGCCGTCCAGGTCGCCTGCGTGCGTCAGCCGCCGCTGGTTAGGACTGGTGGTCTGCATCACCCAGGCGTTGCGATTGGCAATGTAGGCCACGGTACCGGTGATGGGCACGGCCTCGAGTTCCGCTTGCATGCCGATGAGGATGATCTCGGTGCGGGGTTCCTGGAGCGTGGCCCGCCGCACGAGCCGCCGTTCGACCTCGACGCCATCCTCTACGGTAACGCGGTAGGTCAGTTCCTCGATCCCGGTGACGCCGGGCTCCAGCAGGCGGGTCTCGCCAGCAAGGACAGAGACGTCGCGCACGGTCTGGCGCTCGAAAGGAATCTCGCGCTGTTCGGTCTCAATGTGCCTCTCGACGCGGATGATGCGGACGGTCATCCCACCCTCAATGAAGGCGGGCTCGGCTGGCACCACGCGGTCGTCCTCGTCGAGCGTGACGCCAGCCTCAGCCAGCAGGTCACGGACGGTGAGCGCTTCGGTAGCCAGCGAGCGCGTCTCACCGTCGGCGACGAGCGTGATAGTGCGAGGACTATTGGGGACACACGCTGCCAGCGACAGCAGGAGCAGTAGAAGAGCGGCCCATTTGCCCATTGCAGGGCGGATTATACCACCAGAAGCGGGTTGGGACAACGAATTGGGGGAGCCGGAATTCGTGGAAGTAGGTCTGGGTAATTACCAGCATCGCCTTCTCTTTGTCTGGTGAGGCAATGTGCGGTATAATGCACCCGAGAGTCTGTTTCATTAAGACTTCGGAAATCTTTGGACATAGCGTTCCGAAACAGAATCGGTTGGGAATCGGCAATGGGCTTTGCCGGCTCAAACCACTTCCGAGGCTTCCGAAGTCTGGAAGCCGCTTGTTTGAAGAGCATCGGGTTTAAGAGGAGTGTTAGATCATGATGAGATTGGATCGTTTCACCGAGCGCGCACAAGACGCGGCCCAACGGGCGGTCGAGATTATGACGCGCTACGGACATACGCAGGTTGACATTGAGCACATCCTGCTGGCGCTGCTGGAACAGCCAGAAGGTGTGATTCCGCAGATTCTGGAACGGCTAAGGGTAGACGTTGATCAGGTGCAGCAACGCCTTGACGACGTGCTGAGAGCCAGCCCCAAGGCCGGCATCTACAGCGGCGGCGGCGTGGGGCAGGTCTTTATCACCCCGCGTGTGAAGCGCGTGCTTGACCTGGCCAACGATGAGGCGAATCGGCTCAAGGATGATTACATCTCGACGGAGCACATCTTCCTGTCTATCGCCAACGAGCGCAATACCCCAGCGGCCCGCATCCTGCGCGAAAGCGGCGTGACCAAAGACCGTATCTATGGGGCCATCAAAGACGTTCGCGGTGGGCAGCGCGTGACCGACCGCAGGGCCGAGACACGCTACCGCGTCCTGGAGAAGTTCAGCCGCGACCTGACGCAGATGGCCCGCGAGGGCAAATTGGACCCGGTCATCGGGCGGGATGATGAAATTCTGCGCGTGATCCAGATTCTCAGCCGTCGCACGAAGAACAACCCCGTCCTCATCGGCGAGGCAGGAGTGGGCAAGACTGCCGTCGTCGAGGGGCTGGCGCAAAAAATTGCTGACGACGACGTGCCGGAGATCTTGATGGGCAAGCGGGTGGCACAACTCGACCTGGCCGCGATGGTCGCTGGCTCTCGCTTCCGGGGGGAATTCGAGGAGCGGTTGAAGGGGGCTATTGAGGAGATTCAACGCTCTGAGGGTGAGATCATCCTGTTCATTGATGAACTGCACAACGTCGTCGGTGCAGGATCTGGCATGGGGGCGCTCGATGCCTCCAGCATGATGAAGCCGGCCCTGGCCCGGGGCGAGTTGCAGTGTGTTGGCGCGACGACGCTGGACGAGTACCGGCAGTACGTCGAGCGCGACGGTGCACTGGAGCGACGTTTTGCCCCTGTGTTTGTCGAGGAACCGACGGTCGAGGAGACCGTCGAGATGCTGCACGGGTTGCGCGACCGCTACGAGGCCCATCACAAGGTGCGCATTTCCGATGCAGCCATCGTGGCTGCGGCGCGCCTTTCGCATCGCTACGTCGCGGACCGGCACTTGCCCGACAAGGCGATCGACCTGATGGACGAGGCGGCGGCGAAACTGCGGGTGGCGCTCTATACGCTTCCGCCTGAGTTGAAGGCGAGGCAGTCGGAACTCCAGCGGCTCCAGACCGAGATTGAGGCGGCCAGCGTGGTGGAGGACTACAAACGAGCCGCCGAACTAAAGACCGAGCGCATCAACGTCCAGGCCGAGTTTAATCTCCAGCGCGAGATGTGGCAGCAGGAACATCAACTTGACGAGACGATCGAGGAAGAGGACATCGCCGAGGTGGTAGCGAGTTGGACCGGTATCCCGGTCGCGCAGATGATGGAGACAGAGGCAGAGAAACTGCTGCGCATGGAGGAGGCGTTGCACCAGCGCATCATCGGACAGGATGAGGCGGTAGCCGCCGTCTCCGACGCCATCCGCCGTGCCCGCTCGGGCCTCAAGGACCCGCGCCGCCCGGTCGGCAGTTTCATCTTCCTGGGTTCTTCTGGTGTGGGCAAGACCGAACTGGCTAAAGCCCTGGCCTGGTTCCTCTTCGACGACGAAGATGCCCTGCTGCGCATTGACATGAGCGAGTACCGGGAGCATCACACCGTCAGCCGCCTCTTCGGCGCACCGCCTGGCTACGTCGGTTACGAACAGGGTGGTCAATTGACCGAGGCCGTGCGCCGGCGACCCTACCGCGTCATTCTCTTCGACGAGATCGAGAAGGCCCACCCGGACGTGTGGAACGCGATGTTGCAGATCCTGGACGATGGCCGGCTGACCGATGGGCAAGGCCACGTCGTGGACTTTCGTAACACGGTCGTGATTATGACCTCGAACGTGGGGACTGAGTATGCCCGCAAGGGTGGGACGCTGGGCTTCCTGCAGGCCGGCGAGGATGGCCGCGACGATGAGGAGGGCCACCGCGAGATCGAGAAGGCGCTCAAGAAGACCTTCCGGCCTGAGTTCCTCAACCGCGTAGACGAGATCGTCATCTTCAATGACCTCACGGTTGAAAATATGGAGCGCATTGTAGACCTGCAGATGCAAGAGATTGCCAATCGGTTGGCGGAGCAAGGATTGGAAGTCGAACTGACAGACGTGGCCCGCCGGTGGCTGGCCCACGAGGGATTTGATCCACAGTTTGGCGCTCGGCCGTTGCGCCGGGCCTTGCAACGGCACGTGGAAAGCCCCCTCAGTGTCAAATTGCTGCGTGGCGATTTTGAAAGTGGCGACCTGGTTGCCGTTGACGTGGGAGAAGAGGGGTTGATCTTCGAGCGGCAGCCAGGAGAAGACAGTGCAGGTGAAGAAGCAGCGGCCGAGACCGTGCTGGAGGAACCGGTGATCGAACCAGGACTTTCGGCCTGAAAGGTGGACATTGACAGGGATCTGCGGCCCTCCGGAGCGAGGTACGACATCGGGGCCGACGAGGTGGTAAGCGAGACCTACTCTGTCTGGCTCGTCCCGCCGTTCTCCGCCCTGATTGCCCAGCCGGGCCAGACCGTCACCCACACTCACTGGCTGCTCAACACCGGCCTGGAGACCGATACCTACAACCTGACTTTCCAGAGCAGCAGCGGCTGGGCTACGCTGTCGGCTGTTTCGCCTATCACCCTGGCTGCCCAGACCAGTACGACGGTGCAGGTGCCGGTGAGCGTGCCGCCCGCCGCTACCAACGGGATGAGCGACACCACCGTCCTCACCGCTACCTCGTCGCATGCGCAAGCCAACGCTGTGGACGTGACGGGTGTCATCACCGGTGCGTGGGTGGATCTGGCCGTGGGCAAGTGGGCGGATGAAGAGACGGTGGTGTCGGGCAAGGCGGTGCACTACAGCCTCGTCGTCACCAAATCCGGCTCGTTGACGGGGACGCTGCCGGTCACCCTGACCGATACGGTCGTACCTACCCAGGCTCTTGCAGCCTTGAGATTGCCGTCCAACTGCGCGGGGAGCGAGGCCACCGGCCTGGTCACTTGCGTCTGGAGACTGCCGGGGAGCACTCCGCTTGTTACCCGGACACTCACCGTCGTCATCACGGCCACGGACATCTACACTGGACTGCTGATCAACACGGCAGGCGTCGGCGCGGCGGTGCTTGACCCCGACGCCTCCAACAACACTGCCCAGGTAGCGGTGGGGGTGACGTCGGGTTGGAAGTTTTACCTGCCGCTGGTGATGAAGCACTAGCGCCGTAGCGCAGTGGAGAAGCGGGGGGGCGGAGGAGCACCTTCGTTCCCCCGCCCAACAACAGGGATCGCAGAGGCAGGGCTACGTGGGAAAGAAATACACACCTACGGTCCCTGGCCCAGAGTGGACGGCTAGCGCAGGTGAGAGTTCGGTCACGATCGTCTCCTTGCACTCAAAGCGATCCACGACTAATGCCTGCAGTTTCTCCAACTGTTCCAGTGCTGCCACGTGGGTGAACGCGACCTTGATGCGTGCCCCTTCTCCAACTCGCTGCCGCATCAACTCGACCATCCGGCGGTAGGCCTTGAGCCGGCTGCGGGCCGTGCCAACTGCCACGATGATCCCGTCCTGCATCCCGATCAGCGGCTTGATGTTGAGGAGGGAGCCGACCAGGTGCTTGGCCTTGCCGATGCGACCACCCATGTAGAGGTAGCGCAACGTGTCGGCGGTCTGGATCATCATGCCCGTCCGGACCACTTCGCGGGCTCTCTGGACGACTTCATTGAGGCTGAGGCCGGTCAGTGCGGCTCGGGCTGATTCGATAGCGGCCCACCCCTGCGACATTGCCACCTGCAGCGTATCTACTACCTCTATCTGAACGTCAGGGCTCTGTTCCTTGAGCATATCCACGGCGGCCAGGCACGATTGGTAGGCGCCGCTCCCTCTTGAGGTCATAGTGAGCACGACGATTTCCTTCGCCCGCTCCGCAAGGCGCATCAGGCCTACCATGTAGTCACCAGGGGCGGGGTTAGACGTCGTGGGCAATTTGGTCGCTTGGGTCAGCCACTCGGCGAACTCCCCTGGTTTGACGTCCACCATGTCGCGCAGAGTCTCCAGCCCACGATGGATGTAGTACGGCACGATCTCTATGCTCAACTCTTGGGCCAACTCCTCGGGAATACTGGCAGTTGTATCTGTGAGAATACCAACCATTTAAGAAACTCGTCCTTTCTCTGGCCTGTTCTAGAAACATCCCGCCCCCTGTTCGCGGCGCGTCCGTGACACGCCGCCCCGGGCGGGCCGAAGCAGAACCGGAGCAGAGACCTCCTTGCTTCATTATGCCCCGCCAGGGCTTAGTGACTACTTCCACTGTTATTATAACCCCATCGTCGAGTGACGTCAACAGTCAGCGTAGCAAGTAGTGCAGCAGTTGGATGTACTGGAGGTGCCAGGGCTGGCCGTTGAAATTGGGATACATCCACAACACACCCCACAGGTGCATCAGCATGCTGATGATGATGAGCGCCTGGCCCCACCGGTGCAACCGCTCACCTGTCCTCAGCGCAACCAACAGCGCTCCCAGCGGCATCCAATCCAGCGCAAAGCGGTATCCGAACTGATAGGAACCGGTGTTGAAGTAGAGCAGCGAAGGTAACTGCACGAGCGCGATGGAAAGCCACAGCCCCAGGCGCAGGGGGTCACGTCTCTTTTTTGAAGAAACCAGGTTTTTTCTGAAAAACCTGGTTTCTCCAACCTGCGCCAGGGTAGGCAGTGCCAGCAACAGCGCCGGGCAGGTGAACAGCAATCCCATCCCCCATGGGTCAGGCTCAATGCGGAGCGGGGACAACGAAATGAGCGGGGGCCGCACGAGCAGTGTGTACAGGTTTTCTGGCAGGAAGTGGAGGCTGAACTGCCCCCAGGTCGCCTGGCGCTCCAGCAGCGAACCGGGGCTGTTCATCCAGCGGTAGCCGAACTCCAGGGGGCTACCAAAGCGCGCCCAGTTATAAGCCGCCTGTCCCAGAAACGCAGGAGTCATCCCCAGAGCGAACAAGAGCAGGAAGCGCGCAATCCCCCACAGGCTCCGAACCTTCCGGTGGCCTGACACCAGGCTAAGGGGGAAGGCCAACAACACAGGCGCACGAGCCAGGAACCCCAGCCCCAGCCACAGTCCTGCCAACAGGGGGCGGTTCCGTCCCGCCACCTCCAGCGCGTACAGGCACAGGCAGGCGACGGCCACCACGTGGGCCGTGTACCAGACGGACCCCAACGCCGCGCAGTACCACAGCGGCGTTCCTAATCCCAGCAGCAGGCTTAGCCAAACCCCAAAGCCCGAATCCCTAAGCCCAAAGCGTGCCAGTACGGCGTAGAAAAGTGATATGCTCAGAGCACCCACGACGACGCTGAAGGCGATGTCTGAGACGGCTAAACCACGGAGCGCGACCAGCGGCAACATCAGCACCGCCGGGAGCGGCGGGAACGAGACGTACCAGCGGCCCTCGAAAGGCGTCAGGTCGTAGGGTAGGTCTGGGACGTGAACCAGGTCAAGGTGACCGTGGAGGAACGATTCGGCCAGATAGACGAAGTGGGGAGCCAGCGAGTGGTGGCTCAGCGAGACGCCGGCAGTGAGGCCGTAGACGGCGAGGAAAACAACGAACAGGCGTAAAGGGACAGTGCGCCACAGGCGGCGAAGCAGCGGTTCCATCAGTTAGGGGTGGAAGTACGGACTTTGAATGTGGCTCGCCGTAATCGCCACTGCGATGAGTGCCACGACGATGACGAAGGCGACGATGGTGATGGTCACGGTGATGATGATGCGTTGCTGCCGGTCATGTTCGGCCTGTGTCTGCGCCAGGGCCTCGCGGCGGCGCTCATCGGCGGCCCACATATCTGCCAGCCGGTATTCTGACGCCGCTTCCTCCTGGGCCTTGATCGCTGGCGCTTCCTCCCGTGCCTGGCGCAGCCAGTCGCCCCGCGTCCCCGTCACACGGGCGAATAGCGACTCCAGTATCTCCATCTCCTGCCCGCACACCAGGCACTTGCGTGCGACCGATGGATTCAGAACGCCGCAAGCCGGGCACTTGCGAACCAGGTCCGCACCACAGGAAGGGCAGTGGCGGTCATCCGGCTCGTAAACCGCTCCACAGACAGGGCACGTCCGCTCAGGCGGGACGTAGGTGGCGTGGCAATAGTTGCAGGTCAGGCTGCCATCGGAACTGGCGGTGAATGAGGAACTACCGCAGCCCGGACATTCCAACCGCGCAGAGTGTGAATCATCTTTCATCTCACTCACCTCACTGAGAACGAAGCATGGTCAGGACCTCCGGTCTGTCTGACGACCTGGAAGGGCTAGCCAACATGCGATGGGGCCACAGGATGTGGTAGTAGAAACCATTCATGCACAGGTGCTCCACAGGCTGGTAATTCTGCCCGATGGCGTCCAGCACTGGCTGGGGGTAGAACTGGGCACGGAAGATAACCACGCCAAACTCCTGCCGGTTAATGCGTTCGATGAGCTCCGTTGTATCGAGCAGACCGTTGTTGTAGAGATTGAGGAGTTGGGTCGGGTTGGTCACCACTGGCTCGTCGGCCAGCAGGCTGAACATGGCCTCCTCACTGAAGGCGGGGCCATCGGCTGTGCGGACGTAGTTGAGGATCTCCCCGCCCGCTACGTAATCATCGGCCGTGAGCAGGTGCCCCAGTTGCGTGTAGCCCATCACGTCGTGATACTGGAATGTGGCGCAATCACCTTCGACCAGCGTGTCAGCCACGCCGAATGCACGGGCCAGCGGGCCAAAGACGAGGCCGGAGGTGGGCATGTGAAACATGCGCGGGGCCTGCAGCAAGTAGAGCAACGGTACGAGAATCACCAGGAGCGAGCGAACGGCGAATGGCGACCTGCGATCTCCATTCTCCATTCTCCATTCTGCATTCTGCAGGCGGCCCACCGCCAGGCCAGAGGTGAGGCAGGCAGCGGCGGTGGCGGTGGTGAAGTAGCCGAATCCCGCCCCCCACTTGCCGCTCAGCGCACCAACTCCCAGTGAGAAGAAAAACCACAACGAGTAGGCCGAAAGCCGATCCCAAAATAGCTCATAGGCCAGGTATCCGGCCGCCAAGAGGACGAAGGCAGTATGCAGGCGGAACCATTGCCCAAAGAGGAAAATCGTCTGGTGATAGTCAAACTCGTTGACGTTGGCCTGGATAATGTTGATCCACCACTGGCCCCCGGTTGCGACGTTCAGCAGCCAGAAGACAACCCCAGCGACAGCGGTCAGCACCACACCGGCGGTGATACCCTTCTTAACATCACGCAGGAAGACATAAGAGAGAGCCGCGACGACGGTGAACACGGCCATTTGCTTCGTGTACCCGGCACAGAGAAGCATCAGCAGACCCAGGATGAGATTGCGCCTGCCGTGCTGGGGGTGTTCAAACTCGGCGATAAAAGCGATGGCCAGTGTCTCGAACATCACCATCGTCAAGTGCATCCGGCATAGCGGCCCAGTCTGATAGACATAGTTAGAAGCGAGAAAGGCCAACCCGGAGATGAGAGGGATGAACCAGCCGCCTACTCTGCGCCGCACGACGGCGAAGATAACTCCCCCGGTGATGAGCGTGGCGGTGAAGGAAACCAGTCTGCCGGCGATCAGTCGTGGCCCGAAGATCGGAAGCAGTGGGACGATGAGCAGGTGGAAGAGCGGCGGATAGTTGGAGGCATAGAACGGATAGGTGGCATTGTCCCGATAGGGCCACTCCCCCCGGCCATACAGGATGGCGTCGTACAGTTCAAAGCCCTCGCCTTGGTCATAGTCGAAGGGCCAGCGGAAGAGATTCACCGCGTAGACGACGTACACGACCAGGTAGCCGACATAGGCCAGGACAACGAGGGCAGTTAGGACTGCGCCGAGTGGTTTGAGAGTGCGGGATGGAGACATGGCGTTTAGTTGGCCGGTTGGTTAGCAGGTTGATGAGTGGGTTGGCTAAGCTGGACGGTCGCCCAGGTGAACCAGAATGCAGCCTACGGCGGTGGCTGCGAGGCTGAGGCCGATCCCTATTCGCTGCAATGGGCCGAATCCGCCCCACTTGCCAGCGCCGATGAAGTCCACTGCCGTGACGCCAAGGATGACGAGCACACCGAGTGCAATAACGATGATACCAAGTTGTCGCTTGGTGACCATGGCGCGCACATTATAGCACAGTGATGTGAGGGTGCAACCCTGGGGCGAGGGGTGCGTATTGGGAGGTAGGAACATGAGGCGAGATGCGGGAGGCAAGATGCAAGATGCAGGACGTGTCCAGGAGGTGGTAGAAGGCGAGATGGCAGCGGGCAGTGAGGCGGTGCAGGTGCCTACGGATGAGTGGACGGCGGCGATGCTGGCACACGCGAGTGCTTTGCTGACCCTGATACTGGGAATGGCAGGTGGTGTTGGTGCGCTGGTCGGGCCAGCCGTACCTCTAGCGATGTATTTGGGGTACCGGGAGAGATCGCGCTTCGTCGCCTTTCACGCGCTGCAGTCTTTCGTCTACCAGGTGGCCGGTGTACTGTCCTATGCTGTTCTCGCAGCAGTGCTGGCCGTCTGGGTAGCGATAGCGTGGACGGCGAGCGGCTTGCTTTCAGCAGTGCTCGTTGGATTGTTGCTTATGCCGTTTGCGCTGCTGCTCACACTGCTGATGGTATTGCTGTTGGTCTGCGCACCCTTCTCATGGCTCGCCTACGGGCTGTATGCGGCGTACCAGGTCTACCAGGGGCGCAACTTCCGCTATTGGTTGATCGGGGAATGGCTGGAACGGGAGGTGAGACAACGGGAGGTGAAATTGTGATGCGTGGACGAGATCCCTTCGTGGCACTGTTGCTGGAGGTCGTAGGTGGGTTCTTCGGCTTCCTGGGCATCGGCTGGATCTATGCTGGCCGGCCGGCGATGGGCGTCCTGCTGCTGATCGGCTACTGGCTGCTAGATTGGATCATCGGCCTGACGCTGACCATCGGCACTTTGGGGGCCTGGTGTTGCATCTGGCCAGCACAGAATCTGGTCTTCGGCGCGCTCTCGGGCTATCTGGCCTATCGCTGGTTGGAGCAGTCTTCATAGTGCTGGTTCTCTCCCTCAGCCGACACGATACCCTCAGCCGGCGTGACATCCTGGGCTGACACGGCACAGCGAAAGCCGACGTTGTTGAAGAACAGGAAATCCCCATCGAGGCGGGCGGTGCAGCGCGCTCGGTCCAGGTCGTTATGCCATGAGCCGCCGCGCAGGACGCGCCAGCCATCGGCCTCCTGGCTCTCCCGTCCATCGTTGGCGTCGTAGGGATAGGGGCGGAACAGGCTGCTGGTCCATTCCCACACGTTGCCCACCATATCCCCAACCCCCTCCGGGCTGTTGCCGTCTGGAGAGTATTGGTCTACAGGGCTGGTGCCGTTGACGTTGCTTTCTCTGGTGTTACAGCGGCCCTCGATGAACTCGTCTCCCCACGGCCAGCGACGCCCGTCGGTGCCACGCGCGGCCCGTTCCCATTCCGCCTCCGTGGGCAACCGCTTGCCAGCCCAGGCGGTGTATGCCTGTGCGTCTTCCCAACTGACGAGCACCACCGGATGTTCCTCCTTGCCCTCTGGCGGCGTTCGTTTCTCTGGATCCCAGTTGTAGTCGTAGGGCTCAGCCCATTCTACGTCGTAGCAGGGCACCGGGTGTCCGGTGGCATCCACGAAGCGTCTGTATTCCTCATTGGTCACGGGGTAGCGGTCTATGTAGAAGGCATCCACATGGACTGTGTGGGCAGGGCTCTCGTTGTCCCGGCCCTCGTCGCTCCCCATCAGAAAATCCCCAGCCGGGATGTAGACCATCTCCTTGCCATCCTTCTCCCAGGTGATGATGTTGGTTGATACCTCACCTTTCATTTCCTTGTTCTTTTTGATCATCGTTAACCTCACCTTGGCGTCTTGTGCGGCCTTCTGTTGATGAGAAAGGGTCGGATAGACTCTCAGCCGGAGATTTCCTTGTCAGGCTGATGCTCTACGTCATAGGCCAGGACGCATCCTCCTAGCCAGAGGTGATCGCCCGGGTTCAGCAAGTGGAGCTCGTTGATTCTCACGCGCACGCCGTTGAGTTTAGTGCTGGTGGCACTGCCTAAGTCCTCCACGTAGTGGCGGCCGCCGCGGGCGGTGATCTTGACGTGACGGCGGGCAATGACCTGGGCAGCATCTCCCTCTTGGCTCAAGTCAATGTCAGGGATGAAGCCTACCGCGCGGTCGCTCCGACCGACGACCACTTCACCTCGTGAGGGCAAAGGAAACCGGTGGCCAGTGAATGCGACCCACAGGTAGGCCTGGGACAGCGCGGCATGGGGTGAGATTTGCATCTCTAGAATGGGGACGTACACGAATGCACAGTGTCCCAGGGTGACCCGGTCGCCTGGCTGTAGCCGTACCTTCTGGCCGATCCTGAGCTTTTGCCGGTTGACCCTGGTGCCGTTGGTACTGCCTAGGTCCTCGATCTTGTGCCGGCCGTTGCGGCCGACGATGCGGGCGTGGCGGCGGGAGATGACGAAGTTCTCTCTATCATCATAACTCAGATCCACGTCAGGGGTCATGTGGGTCGCCGTGTCGAAACGGCCCAGCACAATCTCGCCACGTGTCGGCAGGGCGATTCGGTGTTGGCCGTCTCGCTGGGCAAGGCAGTAGCGGAGGGGGACTGTTTTTTCTTTTTCCTCCTCGACCTCCCTCAGCCGGGCAGGAGCCGGTTTTCCGGCCGGTTCGCGGGCGACCACAGGCTCCGGGCGGAACGGCATTGCCGAAGAGGGAAGGGGAGCAACTTCCTCACTCTCTTCAGCGGCCTCAATGAGTTCGGTTTCACCCTTTAGGCGTCGCCTCAGGAGGGTCGGACGGGGCGCCCTTGTTTGCTGCGCCTCCTGGCGAAGAAGCAGGCAGTTCATCTGCAGCAGATTCCACAACTCGTGGGTATCTGTCCCCGCCTCGAAGGCACGATGCATCATCAGCTTGATACTGGGGGAGGTGTCGCTCTCTTGGATGCAGCGTTCACGTATTTTTTCAGGACAGTCTCGGCAGTTGAACATCAAAGGCAGCCTTCCTAACGATAATTATACCACAGAACGGCAGATTGTGCGTCGCCATTTTTGCTCTCAGCGTGACACGCTTACCTCTTGGTACTTGGCGCACACCCGCACATGTGTTATAATCATCGCGCATCTGCGACATGGAGGAGATTCTTTGCGGCGTAAAACTGGGTGTATCGCCTGGCTTATTATCATCGCTGCCGTCGCTGCACTTTTCCTTACGTGGCAGTACGTCGGCTTTCGCTTGAGCAGCCGTACCCTGCCTGCTGGAATGACGATGGCCGGCCTGTCTGTAGAGGGAATGACGCGCGAACAAGCGCTCAATGCTCTCGAAGTGGCCTTTGCCACGCCCGTGGAAGTCACGTACCAGGAGCAGCGCCTCTCGCTATCTCCCGATAGCGTCGAGTTGCGCCATAATGCCGAGGAGACAGCGACCAACCTGGACGCGGTGCTGAGCGCCCGAGAAGGACTCGACGGATTCATCGCTCACGTCCTGCGCCGTCCACCCGACCCGATAGACGTCCCCGTGGCGGTCAGTTACTCAGAGGAGCGGATCGACGGCTTCCTGACCCGCGTCGCCAAGCAGCGTGACCGGCTGCCGCAGGACCCCGTCCTGCTCCCGGCCAACCTGACCGTTCGCCCCGGTCAGCCAGGCTATGAACTGGACGTTGAGGCATCTCGTGCCCGGCTTGCTGCAGCCCTCGTCTCGGCCGCCGACCGGCAAGTAGCATTGGTCGTGCGGGTGGAGGAAGCGCCACCGCTGGATACGGGCATATTGGGCCAGTTGATTCAGCCCCTTCTGGACGGCCATGAGGGTATGATAGCGGGCATCTTTGTCAAAGACCTGCAGACTGGGGACGAACTGGAGATCAACGCTGACGTCTCATACGCTGGATTGAGCGTGCTCAAAATTGCCATTCTGGAAGAGACCTACCGCGCCCTGGACCTCCCTCTCGACCTCGAGACGACTGACTGGCTGAGCGATACAATGGGCGTCACCAGCGGCAACCTCAAAGCCAACCTCCTGCTGCGCGACGTCATCGGTAATGGCGACGGCTACCAGGGAGCCGAGAACCTCACCGCCTCAATGCATCACCTGGGGCTGGTCAATACTTTCATGGCGGCTCCCTATGACGAGGATGTTTCATTGACTATCGTCACCCCAGCCAATTCCCGTACTGACATTACCACCAAACCCGACTCCTACATACAGACCACGCCACTGGACATAGGGTTGCTATTGGAGATGATCTATCAATGTAGTCACGGCGGCGGTGCGCTGATGGTTGCTTACCCTGGCGCTTTCACCGTTGATGAGTGTAATCAGATGATCGAGTGGATGAACACAAACCACATTGATAGCCTCACTGAGGCTGGGGTTCCAGTAGGGACCAGAGTGATGCACAAACATGGCTTTACCGGCGACACCCACGCTGATGCGGCAGTTGTGTTCAGTCCCGGTGGCGATTTTGTGCTCGTCGTCTTCCTCTACCGGCCCCAATGGTTAGAATGGGAGGAAAGTGCGCCTCTGATTGCCGACATCGCCACCGCGACCTACAACTATTTCAATCCAGTGCAATAATCGCTTGCTTCACTCACCTCGCTGCCCCAGCGTGGCGTCTAGCACCACGACCATCCTTCGCCAGATTGCGCATTTACCCATTTGGCTCTATAATTAGCGACATCTGAAGCGGCAGATACGTTCCACTGCGGGATTAGACATGAAGTCTCTTGAGACTCATCACATTAGTATGCCAGGCTCTTCTTCCAGCGGACCTTCCGCACAAGAGCCGGGGCTGTCGGAGGGGCCGCACGCTCCAGCCCCTGCAGAAGGAGGGCGAGGTACGCAGTATATGACCCCTCCGCCCCAGGAACCCGAACGCGTCGAGGGCCGATTGCCCGACGGCCACCTGCTTCAGAACCGCTACCTTGTTCTGGGGGTGCTGGGGGTTGGCGGCATGAGCACCGTCTACAAGGCTCAGGACTTGCGCTTCTCCAAAGTCACCCGGTTGTGCGTTGTCAAGGAGATGCTCAACACTGCTACCGATCCCCAGGTGCGGGCTATGATCAAACGCAACTTCGAGCGCGAAGCCAACATCCTCGCCGCTCTCAATCATCCCGGCATCGTTCAAGTCTACGACTACTTCAGTGAGAGCGACCGCAGTTACCTAGTTCTCGAGTACGTGGATGGCAAAGACCTGGAGGCTATCCTGGCCGAAACGGAAGGCTTCTTGCCCGAAACACAGGTGGTGCATTGGAGCATCCAGGTCTGTGAAGTGCTGAGTCACCTACATGGCCACGAGCCTCGGCCAATCGTCTTTCGTGACATCAAGCCTTCCAATATCATGCTCGATAGCCACCGTCGCGTTCGGCTGGTGGACTTCGGAATTGCCAGGATCTTCCAGAGCGGCCAGAAGGGCACTATGATCGGCACTGAGGGCTACTCACCGCCAGAGCAATATCGAGGCAGCGCTGAACCCCGGGTAGACATCTACGCCTTGGGGGCTACGATGCATCACCTGCTCAGCAAACAGGACCCACGACTGGAACCGCCATTCTCCTTCCAGGAACGTCCTATCCATAAGACGAATCCCACCGTCTCCCGTGAACTAACGGAGATCGTCAACCGGGCACTGGAATATGACGTCAACAAGCGCTACGGCTCAGCCGAGGAAATGCAGCGTGCGCTGATGAGCCTGAGTTCGGCCCGTGGCCTGGGCGGGACGATCTCCTTTGGCACTTCGGCCTTTGTCAGTGGCGACATCACGGCCCTGTGGCGTTTTCGCTGCGAGGATGAGGTCCGCTCCTCGCCAGCAGTGCACAATGGCGTCGTGTACATCGGCGCCTACGATCACAATCTCTATGCTATCAGAGCCGATGACGGGAAATTCCTGTGGAAATATGCCACCGAAGGGGGCATCGGTTCATCACCCTGTGCGCATGAAGGGCGCGTGTTCTTCGGCTCTGCGGACCGGCTGCTCTACGCGATCAACGCAGATACGGGCCGCATCTCTTGGACCTGCCCCACTCAAGGCAGCGTGTGGTCATCGCCACAGGCCGCGTTCGATCACGTATTCTTCGGCTCCGATGACCAACATCTCTATGCGGTCAATATACACAGCGGTCGTGTTGCCTGGAAGTTCGAGACAGATGGAAAAGTGCGCTCATCGCCAGCCATTGGAAATGATGCCATCTACGTGGGATGTGAGGAAGGGGTAGTCTATGCAGTGGACATCAGCGGTCAGTCGCGCTGGCGCTTCCGCGCCCGGCGTGGTGTGACTTCCTCCCCCGCCATCACCGAGGAGATGGTCTGTGTGGGTTGCCAGGACTCGTATGTCCATGGCTTGGACATCCGCTCAGGTTGGTCAGTGTGGCGTTATCGTACCGGCGGACCGGTTGTGTCCTCACCCGCCGTCAGTGAAGGTCTGATCTTGGTGGGCTCAGTGGATGGTTACCTCTATGCCCTGGATGCTGAAAGCGGCCGCCTCGTCTGGCGCTATGCTACGGAGGGTCAGGTAACATCCAACCCGGCCGTCGCCGAAGGGGCGGTATACTTTGGTTCAGTGGATGGGTTAGTCTACAGCTTGGATGCTCGAACGGGTAATTTGCGATGGCGCTTTCAGACTGAGGGGCCGGTGACGTCGTCACCCACGGTGATGGGTGGCATAGTCTACATTGGATCAGACGATTGTTACGTGTATGCGCTCCCTGCCTGAGGTTGCACTGTTTGGTGAGGGAGGAAGTTATGCAATTCCTACGCAATCTCCTGGGACTGGAAAAAACATCTGCTTCTGCTTCGAGCACTCTGTCCCCACCCATGGCACCGTCCACCCAGCCCAGGCTCAAAGTCGGGTGGGCTACCGATGTGGGTGAAGTGCGACGTCACAATGAGGATACAGCGCTGATTATCACAGCCGCACACGACGGTGACGATACGCTACCTATGTTTGGGGTTTTCGTTCTGGCCGACGGCATGGGAGGGCACCAGGCTGGAGAGGTTGCCAGTTCTCTGGCAGCGCGAGTCGTGGCTCATCACATCATGCGCCAATTCTACCTGCCGACCCTCGTCAGCCAGGAACACGGTACAGACCAGCCGGCTCTGAACGATGTACTCGTGGATGCAGTGCGGGCGGCCAACAGCGCCGTGGCAGATCGGGTACCCGGTGGGGGAACGACGCTGACCTGTGCACTGGTACTCGGCCCACGAGCCTACATCGCCCACGTAGGCGACAGCCGGGCCTATGTTGTCACAGAAGAGGGGCTTGATCAGATCACTCACGATCACTCGCTGGTGGACCGCCTGGTTGAATTGGGGCAACTCACGCGCGATGAAGCCACTATTCATCCACAGAAGAACGTGCTATACCGTGCCATCGGTCAGAGCGGCCTGCTGGAGGTAGACACCTACGTGCGAACTGTTCCCCACGGGGGATGCTTGCTGCTTTGCAGTGATGGGCTGTGGAGCATGGTGAGTGAGACAGAGATAACCCATATCATCACGACCGCCTCCTCACTTCAGGCGGCGTGCGAGGATCTGGTCGCTGCTGCCAATCGGGCTGGAGGATATGACAACATCACTGCCATCCTGATGGAACCGCCACTGGGTTAGGGTAATGAGTATGGACGTCCAGAAAGACTACTATGCCATACTGGGGGTGCCTCAATCTGCGACGGATGAGGAGATTAAGCATGCCTATCGCGGACTGGCGCGCCGTTACCATCCCGATAGCCGGACAGAGGGCGCCCCCACAACACTGTTCCACGAGATTCAGATCGCCTACGCCGTCCTGAGTGATCCGCACCGCCGCCGCGCTTACGATCGGCGACGGACTGAGTTGGGTATGAGCGAGGAGGCGGCACTTTCCTGGGAGATCCTGCTGAGCCGGAACCAACTCTGTTCTCTCTACGAGGAGCAGGTGTTCTATCTCCTGATAGTAGTACGACCGGCTGCAATCGCGCAAGGCAAGCGGTTACCGCTCAACCTGTGTCTGGTGATTGACCGCAGCACCTCGATGCAGGGAGCGCGGCTGGAACATGTCAAGCAAGCAACTCATCAAATCGTGGATGGACTGTGTGACGATGATGCCCTGGCAGTGGTCATCTTTAACGACCGGGCTGAAGTTGTACTGCCCAACCGGGTGGGCGTCAACCGTGCCCATGCCAAGGCCAAGATTTCCTCCATTTTGGCCAGCGGCGGAACTGAGATTCTGCAAGGCATGCAGGTTGGGCTGGCAGAAATCGAGAAGTTCCATGGCAAGCAGGTCACCAGTCACCTGATCCTCCTCACCGATGGTCAGACCTACGGTGATGAGGAGGATTGCATAGCCGAGGCCCGGCTGGCAGGAGCACGCCGCATCGGCATCACGGCCATGGGCATAGGCGAAGACTGGAACGATGCCCTGCTTGATGAGATCGCAGCCCAAAGTGGGGGGGGCTCTGCCTACATCGCATCGCCTGGTCAGGTGCGTACGCTCTTGCAACAGATAGTGCATGGCCTAGGGTCAGTATTCGCTCAAGGGTTAACTCTGGAGTTCCGCTGTGCCGAGGGCGTAGAGGTGGAAAGCGTGTTCCGCACCTCGCCCTATCTGGAACATCTCACCCCGACCGACGGCGTGATCAACCTGGGTGCACTGCAAGCCGACGTACCATTTACCATCGCGTTGGAGGTAGGCGTGGCCCAAAAGCCGCCCGGAGAGCATAGGCTGTTGCAACTCGAACTCACGGGGGACATACCGGCACTGGGGCGTCAGGGAGATAGACTGCGACACGACGTTCGTTGCACTTTCACGTCCACTGAGCCACCGCCTGAACCGGTGTCGCCAGCCATTCTGAGTGCGCTGAGCAAAGTCGCCATCTGCCGTATGCAAGAGCGGGCCTGGGATGCGCTGGATGGTGGGGACGCCCAAACAGCAACGCACCAATTGGAGATGATGGCCACGCGCCTGTTCGATTTGGGAGAGCCCCAGTTGGCCCGGGCAGCAATGCTGGAGGCTGGGCGCATTGCTCAAGGCGGCACTCCAACAGCCAAAGGACGCAAAGAACTCAAGTACGGTACACGTAGTCTGACGATTGCTTCACGGAGAGAGTCCCATGACTGACGAAGAGAACCCCATGATTGAAGAGAGCCCGATGATTGAATGTCCATCTTGTGGCCGTAAACATCGTCCTGGCACGTTATTCTGCAGCGAGTGTGGGGTATACCTGCCCACCGGTGGCCCTCTGCGGACCGAGCCGCTCCCTGAAGAGGAACTGCCTGTCTCGCGAGCGAATCCCTGGGCCAGCGAGCCTGTTGAAGAACCCGCCGAGGCACCTCCTGTCCCACTACGCATCAAGGTTATATCCACTGGTCGCCAGATTCAGTTACCATCTACTGCCGAGGTGCACATCGGGCGTCTCGATGCGGCTCACGGCATCTTCCCTGATCTGGACCTTACCCCTGATGGAGGGCTCGAGAGTGGCGTCTCCCGTCATCATTGCAAGATCCATCAGCGAGGCTCGGCTTACCTGGTCGAAGATGTCGGCAGCGCCAATGGCACCTTCCTGAATGGACAGCGTCTGACCCCCTACCTCCCTCACGTGCTCAAGGATGAGGACGAACTTCAGTTAGGCCACATCAAACTGGAAATCATCATTCAGGAGTGAACTGCGAATGGAGGATGGCGTATGCCTCACACTGTGTTGATCCATGTGCTGAACGAGGAGGCTGTGGTAGGAGAGATAGAACGCATTCCTGAGCCCACCGACCAGGTGCTGGTTGTCAGCAATCTCCGGTATCGTGATGGCCGCGGCGTCTCCTATATCCTGCCCGAAACTGATACGGTGGTCTATCCTTGGATTCGTATCCACTGCGTGGAGATTCTGCCCAGCGAAGAGAAGGAAGAGATCGTCAGTTTCGTCCGCGAGTGATGTGTGCCGAGGTCGCTCATTATGCCCGCTCGCCGTGAGCTTATTCTGGTCGTAGATGACGAACCTCGCATGACCCGGTTCATCCGTATGAATCTGGAACTTGAGGGATACCAGGTAATAGAAGCCCACAACGGGCTGGAGGCGCTCGACAAAGTGCGTAAGAATCTACCCGATCTAGTCATCCTCGACGTGATGATGCCCGAATTGGATGGTTTTGATACTTTGGAGATGTTGCGCGAGGTCTCCAGCGTCCCGGTAATCATGCTTACAGTCCGAGCCGACGAGGAGGATAAGGTGCGTGGGCTGGAACTGGGGGCCGACGACTACATGACCAAGCCCTTCGGTGCCCGCGAGCTTGCCAGCCGTGTCAGAGCGGTACTACGCCGTACCCAGAGCCCGGTGACGCCAGAAGAGGCCATCCTCCACATTGATAATCGGCTGAGCATAGACTTCGACAGTCGCGAGGTTATCGTCGAAGGCCAGCGCATTAGGCTGCGCCCGACCGAATTCCGCCTGCTGTATCATCTGATAGAAAACGTGGGCTGGGTGGTGCCCCACGAGATGCTGTTGGCCAAGGTTTGGGGCTATGAGTATCGCGAGGAAATTCAGTACCTGCGCCTGTATATCACCTACCTGCGGCAGAAGATCGAACCCGATCCGTCCCATCCCCACTACATCCTTACTGAACGCGGGGTAGGGTATCGTTTCGTAGACTTCCGCAAAGAGCAACTCTCTGAGGCCCGCAAGGAGAACGTATAATGGGAAACATCTACAAAGTTGTGGTTACAGGCCCTTTCAACTCTGGCAAGACTGAGTTTATTCGCACGCTCTCTGATATTCCAATTGTCTCCACCGAGCAGCGCAGCAGCGATCACTTTAGGTCTGTAAAGAGTGAGACTACTGTGGCCATGGACTATGGCCAGGTCAGGCTGGATAGTGACCTATTTCATCTCTACGGCACGCCAGGGCAGCCACGCTTCGACTTTATGTGGGACATCCTGTCCAGGGAGATGCATGCTTTCATTGTGCTGGTGGACAGTGGCGACCGCGGGGAACTCACACAGGCCAAGCGGCTGATTCGCATCTTTCGCCGCAAGGGCCGTGTCCCTTACCTGGTGGTGGCAAACAAACAAGATGTGGATAACGCCCTCTCGGTCGGTGCTATCGGCAAGGCACTGGGGCTGGATGAGAAGACTCCCATCGTTCCTTGCATTGCCACTGAGAAAGCCGGCACGCGCAACGTATTAAAGGAGTTGAAGCCGCTCATACAGTAGTAAAGTAGAAAGCAATTAGTGGCTGACGGTTATCCGTGACGCGGTGGCTGAAACCACGCGCTCTTCCTGTTATTCCTTTGCTGCCACCCCCGCGATATGCGCGGGGGTGGTCTCTTTCTAGTGTATTTCTAGTGCGGCTCTTGTGCTGATCTAATGATAGGAACGTAGAATGTAAATACTTGTAGCCGTCGTACTCCACGAGACTACAAAATCAATCTTGATCTAAGGAGATGCAGAGATGGTAAACTTAGTGCGTTGGGAGCCCTTCCGTGACCTGATCAGCCTGCGGGAGGCAATGGACCGGCTCTTCGAGGAGAGCTTCGTACAACCCCGGCATGTTGGGTGGCCAGCCCCGGTTGGGGTGGGAACACTGGCCGTGGACATGTATGAGACCGATGATGCCATCGTCGTCGAGGCGGCCATTCCTGGCATCAAGCCCGAGGATCTGGACATCAACGTCACCGGCGATATTCTGACCATCAAGGGCGAGACCAAAGCCGAGGAAGAGGTCAAAGAGGAAAGTTACATCCGCCGTGAGCGTCGCTACGGTTCCTTCTGTCGTTCACTGACCATCCCGGTCCTGGTCGTGGCCGATAAGGCCAAGTCTGAGTTTGAGAACAGCGTTCTGACCCTGACACTGCCTAAGGCTGAAGAGGTCAGGCCCAAAGCGATCAAGGTCAAGGCTAAGGGCAAGTAATCGGGAGGGAGGGAGTTAGAAGTTTCCCCCACCATGTCGTTACTGAGCCAGGGAGGTGATAAAGTGACCGTGACACGCTGGAATCCATGGCGCGAGACGATGACCTTGCGCCAGGCGATGGGTCAACTCTTTGAGGAAAGTTTTGTCCGCCCGGTGCGGAGTTGGGGTGAAGGTTCACTGGAACATCCATTCCGGCTTCCGCTGGACGTGTACACGACCCCGGAGGAAATCGCCATTGTCGCATCACTGCCGGGGCTGACCCCCGATGAAGTGGATATTGTTATCGAAGGTGATGCCCTGACTATCCGTGGCGAATTGCGACCGCCCTTGGAAAACGTCGAGCACCTGTTCCAGGAGCGGCCCTACGGCGCGTTCTCGCGCACGTTGACGCTGAATGTGCCTGTGGAAGCGGAGAAGTCCGAGGCAGTCTTCGAGAACGGCGTACTGATGCTCACTCTGCCCAAGGTCGAAGAGACCAAACCCAAGGTCATCAAGGTCAAGAGCAAATAGACCGGGCAAACATAAGGACAGGGCAGGGTCGTGTGGCCTTGCCCTGTTTCTTATGGTCAGTTCATCTGGTAGCAATCTCGTTGGCGACGGCCTCGGCCAATTGCAGAGCGCGCAGACCATCCCTGCCCGGCACACGGCTGGGGCGGTTCTCGCGCACACAGTCCACAAAGTGACGTAGTTCCAGCATCAGGGGCTCGAACATGGGAACGTGGATGCGCTCAATGACGCTCTCCTGACGGTACTTGGTGACGTTGTGATTGTCAAGATACTGAGGGAGCGTCCTTCGGTGAACCAGGACCGATTTGTTCAGCAGGTCAGCCTCAATGTAGGCCCCTTCAGCGATGACTTCGATAGCCCTGACCTTTTGCTCCGTGACCCGTGAGGCAAACAGGGTGACGATAGGACCATCCTTAAAAGAGAGACTAGCCACGGCGTGATCTGTAGCGCCGGTGTTGATGGAACGTCCCCAGGCGGTAACCCCTTCCAACTCTGACCCGATCAGATCTGCCGCCAAGTCCAGATCATGGATCATCAAATCGCGGATGACGTCCACGTCAGTGTTGCTGGTGTCGAAGGGACTCAGCCGGCGCATGTTGACGCCGATGAGGGTCATGTCTTCGGTGACATGTTTCAGCTCAATGAAGGCCGGATTGAAGCGTTCGATATGGCCGACTTGCAGCACCAGCCCGCGCTCGTCGGCCATCTGTACCAGTTGCCGGGCCTGTTCAATAGTCTCTGTGATGGGCTTTTCCACCATAACGGGCAGGCCCCGTTCCAGGCACTCGGCGGTCAGAGTATAGTGAGCGGGCGTGGATGCGGCGGTGGTGACAGCATCCAGTTGGGAAAGCAAGGCCCGGCGGTCAGGAAAGTAAGTGGTTTCATAGCGGTCAGCGACCTGGCGTCCACGCTCTTCGTTCAGATCGGCCACACCGACCAGTTCGACGTGAGGCAGGTTGGCACACACGCGGCAGTGCCGCTCGCCCATGACCCCAGCGCCGATGACGCCTATACGTACAACTTTCATCATCATCCTCCCTTGACAGGACAGAGAGTTAATACCTTGCCACAGCGATTGCGACAGGTTCGTAGTAGCGACTTCAGTCGCCTCGTTACCTCAGGTCAGCAGTTTATCTAAAGACCAGAGGCAAATAGGTAAAGTGGTTAGCAATATCGGGCTCAGGATCAACCCCGTCAGGGATGCCATCGCCGTCAGAGTCATCGTCCAGGTAGTCAGGCGTGTCATCGCCGTCGGTGTCTACCGGGTTGGCCGGGTCGCCCCCGGCCTCGACGGCGTCGGGGATACCGTCGCCGTCAGAGTCATCGTCCAGGTAGTCAGGCGTGCCATCGCCGTCGGTATCTACCGGGTTGGCCGGGTCGTCCCCGGCCTCGATGGCGTCGGGGATACCGTCGCCGTCAGAGTCATCGTCCAGGTAGTTGGGTATGCCATCGTTGTCGGCGTCACCGGTGCCCTCGACGCTGTTGGGGATGCCATCACCGTCGTCGTCAAAGGGGACCGTTACCACGTGGCTATAAGTGGCCTCACCACCGTAGCCATTGGTGGCGGCCAACCAGACGGTGTAGGTATCGGCGACGGGAAACTCGTGTGTCGCAATTGCCATCGTCGTCACGACCGGGTCGCCGCCGTCGCCAAAGTCCCAGGTGT
>Ga0307430_1000075_pt1 | contig 88499 bp, 72 predicted proteins | sample SalMarWE160130MG_FD_202159 | JGI IMG/M metagenome (GOLD analysis project Ga0307430, IMG submission 202159) | Salt marsh sediment microbial communities from the Plum Island Ecosystem LTER, Massachusetts, United States - WE1603-130 | ecosystem: Environmental > Aquatic > Marine > Intertidal zone >... | reverse complement strand
GGAATAATAACATCCTGCAATAATAAAGTGTTAAATTTTCTCGGTCAAACTGAAGATGATATAGTTGGAAGCCACTTTAGTAAAAATAAATTTTTAAACACAGAAGATATTCCACATTACCTTAAAATATTTGCTTTTGCCCTCAGTGGGAGAGAAGGCGTGCCCTTTGAGATTTCGGGTAAGGATAAAGATGGGAATGATTTTTTTGGAGAGGTTCATTATGGTCTAATAAAAAAAAATGATAGAGTTAAATCAATTCAGATATTAATAACTGATATAAGCAGAAGGAAAAAGGCCGAGAAAAAATTAAGTTATTTAAGGTTTCACGATGATCTAACGGGTCTTTACAACAGGGCTTACTTTGAAGAAGAAATAAAAAGGCTTGATGCTGACAGGCAGATACCTGTAAGTTTTATTATTGGCGATGTGAATGGTTTAAAGATAATAAATGATACTTATGGCAATGATGAAGGGGATAAAGTACTAAAAACCATAGCACTAACTTTAAAAGAATGTTGCAGAAAAGAAGACATAATATCCCGCTGGGGAGAGGATGAATTCTCAATACTCCTGCCTAAAACCGCCGAAGAGCAGGCGAGAAAAATAGTGGACAGGATTAAGCAAAAATGTCTTGAGACAAAGGAAGTCAGAGCGAAATTTGATTTTGCAATTGGCACTTCTGCGAAAGAAAAACCAGAACGTGACATAAAGGATATCATAAAAGAAGCTAAAGATGAAATGTATAAAAATAAATTGTTTGAGTTTAAAAGTTTACCTGATTCGGTCATTTCATCACTTATTGATTCACTGCTTCAGACAAGTTTTGAAACGCGGGAGCACGGGAAAAGGGTTAGAAAGATGGTTCTAAAAATGGGGAAAATTATGGGATTACCAAAGAGTAAAATAGATGAGTTATCGGTCCTTGCTGATCTTCACGACCTGGGTAAGATAGCTATACCGGATGATATTGCAACCAAGAAAGATAAACTGAGCGACAGGGACTGGCAGGTTTTAAGGAGTTATCCTGAGATTGGTTACAATATTGCACTATCATCAAAAAAATTTTCCAGCATTGCAGAATACATTCTTACCCATCACGAAAGGTGGGATGGAAAAGGCTATCCACAGGGACTAAAGGGAGAAGATATTCCTTTACTTTCAAGAATTACAGCCATTGCAGATGCTTATGATGTAATGAGGAGTGGCAGGTTTTATAAAAGGACATTAAGTAAGGAAGAAGCTATTGAAGAATTGAAAAAATCCAGGGGTACTCAATTTGACCCGGAACTGGTCGATAAATTTGTAAAAATGTTAAAAGAAGAATGACAGCTCCGATGGACGGAATTTTATTAAAAGAGATAGTTAAAATACTTCAAGAGAATAATTCAAAACAAAAAGCGTTTAATTAAAATTTAAAGTTAATATTCAGGGTTTTAAATAATCGAAGATTATAAATCAGCCAGAAATATTAAGGTAAAGATTAACTCTTTAAAATATTTTTGCCGGCCATCTGTGCTATAGTTAACTTACTGTCGCCAAATTTATCTGTTATTTTATCAACAGCACGGGACAGGTTCCCACTCCCGGAGCCGTCTGTAGAAAATAAATTTAGCAGCATTGAATACGGCTTGAGATTACTTACATAAACTCCTATTAACCTGATTTTCTTTTCCTTAAAGCTTAAATTTTTAAGTATAGCAACGGAAGACCGGTGGATGTCAAATATAGCAGAGGTATAGTCTTTCAAAGTTGTCCTCATGGTGATCGTTTTAAAGTCGGAAAATCTTATTTTAAGAGTGACAACCTTTCCCATATACTTTTTCTGGCGCATGTTTCTTGATATTTTTTGCGAGAGGACAAAAAGTGTCATCTCAAGTGTTTCGTAATCCCCGACATCTTTGCTGAAAGTTATTTCTCTTCCTATTGATTTGGGTTCCCGGTCTGGTATAACTATTCTATTGTCTACTCCGTTTGCCATTCTGTGTATAATTTCACCGGGTTCACCAAACCTGTTTTTGATTATTACCAGGGGAGCCCTGGCAAGGTCCCCTATAGTTTCAATTCCCATTGATTTAAGTTCTTTTTCAGTAACTCTCCCCACACCCCACAGGTAAGACACCGGAAGAAGCTTAATTTTATCCATAACTTCTCTGGTGTTGTCAAGAACAGTAAGGCCACCTGGTTTTCCTATACCCGAAGCCAGTTTGGCTAAAAATTTATTAGTCCCTATACCGGCAGAGGAGGTCAGGTTTGTCTGTTCATATATCCTGCCCTTTATTTTTTTGGCTATTTCTATTTCATCCCCGAAGAGTTTTTTGCAGCCATTTACATCAAGAAACGCTTCATCGCAGCCTATAAATTCCACCCGTGGGGTGAATTGAAGAAATATCTTTTTTATTTTCGTGGATTCCTTCAGGTATTTTTCCATGTCGACAGGGACATAGATTCCACCGGGGCATAGTTTTTTCGCCCGGCTCAAAGGCATCCCGGAATGCAGCCCATATTTTCTTGCTTCATAAGAAGCAGTTGAAACTACCCCTCTGTTTAATGGCCCTCCCACCACCAGAGGCTTATTTTTGTATTCAGGATTATCTCTCTGTTCTATCTGGGCAAAGAAAGCGTCCATATCTATATGTATTATTTTTGTTAGATTATCCATAATGATTTTGTTTTATTATCAAATTATTTTTTATAATATCTTTTCGTGTCCTGATTTTAGCTTTTTTTAAATCTGTAAGACTGACGGCTTTTTTGCCAATTACGTATGTATCTCCTTCACCGGAAGATAATCTGCCTTCAATTATTAAAGCAGAACTGTTCATTATTACTTTTAAATTTTTTTTAAGGACATCGGAGAAAAATACCGCTGTGTACATACCATCTTCATCTTCCATTGTACACATGAGCGTTTCTCTGTTGTCCCTTGCTTTTTTAATTTTTTTATTGATAGTAATTCCTGCCGTGAATATAACTTTTTCAAACTGCAGGAAATGTGGAAAATTTCCGCTTTTTATAATAGAATACCCCGACAGCTCGTCCCTGAAATAATAAAGGGGGGAGCGGCTGGCACAAAATCCCAGGATACTTTCTTCTATAATAAGCTTTTCCTCTAAATTAAAATCTTCAGGGCAGGTTAGCTGATGTGAGAAAAAAATTCTGCCGGCTTCACTGTTGTTTTTAGTGGTTTTTGAATTTCTTAGATAATGATAATACAGAAGCAACTGCTTTCTTTTAATTCCAGTGAAATCAAATGCCCCTGCTTTTATAAGATTCCCAATCGCTTTTTTTGTTATTTTAGAGATTCCTGAAGTTCTATAATAAAAGTCGGTAAAGTTCTTAAAGTTTCCATTCCTGATTTTTTCATTTAATATGAATTCCACACTTACCTGTCCGAGCTCTTTTACTGTGAGAAGGGGTATTCTTATGGATTTGCCCCAATCTTCAACAGAGAATCCGAAATTACTCTTATTTATATGGGGAAGTTTGATTTTTATACCGAGCCGTCTGGCTTCTTCAATATACCGGGCTCTGGCGTAATACCCCGAGTCATTGGTCAGTATCACTGATAAAAGTTCTGCGGGATAGTGTGCTTTTATATAGCATGTTTTATAACATAATCCTGCATAGGCGGAAGCATGGGCTTTTACGAAGCTGTAGTTTGAAAATCCGGATATTAGCCTAAAAATTTTCTCTGCTATGTCTGCGGGATATCCTTTACTTATTGCTCCTTTTATAAATTTTCCTTTATGACCCGCCATCTTTTCTCCGGAGGAACCGGTCATGACTTTTCTTAAATTATCTGCCTCACTCAGTGAATATCCTGCTATTTTTACTGCTATTTTCATGACCTGTTCCTGATACAGTATTATACCGTAAGTTTCAGTCAGGATTGGTTTAAGTTCATGATGGAGGTATGTAATTTTTTCTCTTCCTGATTTTCTCTCAATAAAATTCTTTACCATTCCTGTAGCTCCCGGCCCGGGTCTGTAGAGAGAGATAAGATGGGTTAAGTCACCCGCAGAGGACACTTTTATTTTGCCTGCCAGTTTTCTGATACCGGAACTCTCCAGTTGAAAAACTCCGAGTGTTTTACCATCTTTTATTAGATTAAGTGTTTCCGGGTCATCATATTTAATTTTATGAATATTGAAATTTATATTTCTTTTATTTTTTAATATCCCTGCCACGTCATCTATTAAACTCAGGGTCAGAGAACTTATAAGGTCTATCTTAAAAAGCCCCAGTTTTTTTATGCTATTAACATCGTACTGGCTTACTATTTCCCCGGTCTTTGACAGGGTAAGGGGTATCTTTTTCTCCAGACTGCCGTTGGATACTATAAATGCAGAAGGATGTACAGAGATATGTCTCGGGTAGCCTTCAATTTTTCTGGAAATACGAACCATTTTTTCATCACAGTTATTTTTTATATCCTGATAATGCGAGGTACCGGTAAGATTTTTAGCATATGGTCTATACGGATACAGGTCAGGATGAAGCCGGAACTCTGTTGCCCCGGTTATATTTTCTTTACCGTATCCCATGATTCTCCTGGCTTCTCTTACTGCGGCTACCGGTTTTAAAGTAGAAAAGGTGCATGTTCTGGAGATGCCAGTTTTACCATACAGAGAAGCCAGATATTTTATTATTTCATTTCTTCTTTTGCTGGAGATGTCAATGTCTATATCAGGAATTTCTTCTCTTTTTATGTTAAGGAACCTCTCAAAATAGAGATTGTTTTTTATCGGGTCAATGTCAGAAATGCCAAGCACATAGGATATTATGCTTCCTGCAGAGGAACCCTTGCCACAGATGGGAATATTGTTTTTACGGGCGAATCTGACTATTCCGGCCGCTATGAGAAAGTATCCGCAGAGCCTCATCTGTGTTACTACCCCGAGCTCCATTTTAAGTCTTTCGTAAGCTTCCCGGGAAAAATTTTTTTTATACCGCCATTTTAACCCGGTAAGGCATAATTTTGTAAGCTGCTTTTCTTCTTCTCTGTTTCTATTAGTGTTTCTGCGGTATGAAAGTTTTGTGCTGCTCAGAGGAATTTTCAGGTTGCATCTGTCTGTTATAAGTCTGGTGTTAGAAATCGCTCCGGGTATATCGTGAAACATGGCCGACATCTCTGCCGGGGATTTAAGGTAGTACTCATCGCTATCAACCGGCCCTGCATGTATGTAACTTTTTGTTCCCATGGTTTTTATTTTAAAGAGGTAGGTGTATGTTTTATAATCCTGTTTGTTTAAATAATGAACATTATTAGTTGCGACCAGAGGTAAATTATATTTTGTGGCAAAATTTACCATTTTTATTAAAAAATATGACTCAGGGGGACTCTCTCCTGGATGTCTCTGGATTTCAAGAAAGAAGTTATCCCTGAATATTTCTCCGTAGAGTGATGCAGATCGCAATGCCTCATCCTGTCTTCCTGCTTTCAATAGTATGGAAATTTCACCTGTCTTAAAGCAATTAATTCCTATTAATCCTTCATTCATCTTCCGAAGGTCGGATAGTCCAACCACCGGTAAAGGGCCCTTTCTTTCCAGGTGAGATTTGCTTACTAACTGGCACAGGTTTTCATATCCACCTTTATTCCTTATCAGGATAATCAGGTGGGAAAGGGCATATATGCCACTGACACATACTTCGCAGCCAACCAATGGTTTCAGGTTGTTACTGATTGCTTCTTTATAAAACTCAATGGCTCTGCTCATTACATATTTATCAGTGAGAGCTACTGCATCCATACCTTTTCTGGTGACGGTGCTGATTAAATCTTTTATTTTTACTGTTGATTCCAACAGACTGAACTCACTATGTACGTTAAGGTGAGAAAAAAAAGTCATTGCCACCTGCCAGATTGGTAAAATTTATTGCAAATAAAACTCACTGGTTTTATATTACTACCAAACATATGTTCGGTCAAGAGAGCTTAATAAATTTTTTATAATAATTCCGGGGTTGATTTTCTAAAGTATTCGTATATAATAAAGAGCTTTGTATAGGGTTATTAAGAGATGTTTTAATTAAATTATTATTATTTTTTTAAGTGTGATGTAAAAGAGGTAAGGATATGAAAAGATATAATATAGCTATTAATATTTTATTCTGGGCTATGGTGGTGTTTATATTATCTGTGGTAGTGCTAATTTTATTTTCTGAAAATAATAAATTAGGTTTTAACCTGCCTTTTTTAGAGGGTGCCGAACTTCCTGAGGAAGAAAAAATAATAGTAAGAGAAGTGAAGGAAGTTAAAAAGGAGGTCGACTGGTTTTATTTTGTTGCCTCGGGATATAGCGCCAATGATCCCGAGCAGGGCACCAGTGACAGAACTGCAACCGGAGAGGAAGTAAGAAAAGGAATTATTGCGGTAGACCCTGACATAATCCCCCTGGGCACGAAGGTAGAAATAAAAGACATGGGAGTTTTTATAGCGGAAGATACCGGGGGAAAGATTAAGGGTAACAGAGTAGATATTTATTTTAATTCAAAAGAAGAGGCAGAAGATTTTGGTAGAAAAGGTGTGTGGATCAGAATAATAAACAGCAGTGTCAGCCTGGAACTCAGTGATTTATATGGGGATGTGCCGCTTTATGGGAGAAGCTTCTAAAATAAAGTTTATCTGTATATGGATATGGGCATTAGATTTTTTATGGGGATGGGAGTGTTACCCGGTAATCAGGAATCTTTTTTATTATTTTTGATTATATTGCTTAAGATTTTATAGAATTCCAGTGCATCTCTATTTCTTAGTTTGTATATTTTGATGCTTTCTTTTTTACTATCTATGGTTAAAGTTGAGTGGAAGAGCCCTTTCTTTATATGTACGAAAAGAATATAGGGATAAGTGGCTATAAATTTTTTATCCCGGTTTATATTGGAGTAAAAGTAAAAGAATATTTTTTTACTGGTCAGGACAAGATAACCGTCAATTATATTTTCAAGGTTGCCACGTGCGGTAAAAACAGTTTTCTCATCCGGTCCCATAAACGGGAAGTACCCTTTATTCTGTGACTCTTCATCAAATTCAAAAATTTTATTCATTTGAAGTCTCTTATAGGTTTTTTTATATTTTATTATAAATGAGATTGAAAAAAATTAACTGTAATTATATAAGATAATGATTAATAAAAAAAGAGTTTCCTCCGGTATGGGGAGGATATTAAGAATACAGAAGTTTTATGGTTTAAAGAATAAATTGTTGTTGTTAATTTAAGGCATTTTGATAATCTCTGGTATAATATAATTACTTTATTGACTTTTATTTTACGGCTGGCTATTATTTGTTTTGCAAAAAAATGGTAATATAATACTTAAATCTGGAATAATGTTAAGCGGAAGTAGCTCAGCTGGTAGAGCATCACCTTGCCAAGGTGGGGGTCGCGGGTCCGAGTCCCGTCTTCCGCTCCATTTTTTTAAGGGAATTTAATTTGTTCTATATATTGAACAATATATAATGTAAATATTTAAAAAAGTCAGGTAATTTTAGAAATTGTAATTATAAAAAAATGATTGAAATTTATTTTGTAAATAAAGGAAAAACTAAAATAGAGGAAAATACAACCGTTCTGGAAGCTCTGGTCAGAGTTAACGGAAACGCTGTGGCCGGTGCGGTTGTAGCTGAATTAATAAAAGAAAATGGAGTGGACGTTAAGAGTAAACTGGTTGATCTGGATTATAAGGTAAAAAAAGATTCTGTTTTTAACATTATTTATCCTGATGGCAGCGAAAAGGCCAGCAATGTGTTAAATCACAGTACTTCGCATGTTATGGCGGCAGCCATAAGAAAAATATTTCCTGATGTAAAGTTTGCCATCGGCCCGGCGATAAAGAATGGATTTTATTATGATTTTGAGACTTCAAAAGATGTGTCAGCTGAAGACCTTCCACTGATTGAAGAAGAGATGAAAAAGATTATAAAAGAAGATTTTAAATTTGAGAGAAAAGAAATAACCAGAGAAGAAGCAAGAAAGTTATTCAGAGATAATGAATATAAAATTGAACTTATAAATGAGATTGAAGACGAAGTAGTAAGTATCTATACCTGTGGAGATTTTGTTGACCTGTGCAGGGGGCCCCATATACCTTCAACAGGAAGGGTAAGAGCGTTTAAGTTGTTAAGTGTTGCAGGAGCTTACTGGAGAGGTGACGAAAAGAACAGGATGCTGGTAAGGATTTACGGGACTTCCTTCTTCAGTAAAGAGGATTTGAAAAAATATCTTCAAAAACTGGAAATAGCAAAAAGAAGTGACCATAGAAAAATAGGCAGGGACCTGGATTTATTTAGTTTTCATGATGAAGCACCCGGATTTCCGTTTTTTCATGACAGGGGCAGGAAGCTTATAAATATAATACTGGATTACTGGAAAGAGGAGCATTTAAAGGAAAATTATATGGAAGTGAGTACTCCTATTATACTCAGCAACCAGTTATGGAAAACATCCGGTCACTGGGACAATTACCGTGAGAATATGTATTTCGTTAAAATTGATGAAGATGATTATGCAATCAAACCCATGAACTGCCCGGGAAACATTATAATATATAAATCGAACCAGCATTCATACAGAGAATTGCCCGTAAGGATCGCCGAGCTGGGGCTTGTTCACAGACACGAGAAGTCAGGGGTTTTGCATGGATTATTCAGAGTAAGGAGCTTTACCCAGGATGACGCGCATATATTCTGTACAGAAGAACAGGCTGAAGAAGAAATAGGCAGGGTGATAGACCTGGTCTGCCGCATGTACAGGGTTTTTGGTTTTGACAGATACAAAGTCGAGCTTTCAACAAGACCGGAAAAACGAATAGGAACAGACGAAATGTGGGATAAGGCAGAAGATATTTTAAAGAAAGCGATGGATAGCAGGGGGCTGGAATATATAATAAACGAGGGTGAAGGCGCTTTTTATGGGCCAAAAATAGATTTTCATGTAAGGGATTGCCTGGATAGAACGTGGCAGTGCGGGACCATACAACTTGATTTTGCAATGCCGGAAAAGTTTGACATTGAATACATGGGAGAAGATAATAAGAGACACAGACCTGTAATGATTCACAGGACCGTCCTTGGAAGTATTGAAAGGTTCTTGGGCATACTTCTGGAGCACTACAGCGGAAATTTACCGCCATGGCTGGCTCCGGTACAGATTATAGTGCTTCCTATATCAGAAAAGCACCATCTGTATGCGGAGAAAGTGTATAATTATTTTAAAAAGGATAATTTCAGGGTAGAAATAGATAAGAGAGTAGAGTCGTTAAGTAAAAAAATAAAGCAGGCTGAAATTAAAAAAATACCCTGTATGATTATAATCGGTGAAAAAGAAGAAAAGACCGAAACCATTACTGTAAGAAAGAAAATCGGCGACGATATAAAAGAGATAAAGCTGGAAAAATTTGCGGGGGAATTTAAGGATATTATAGATAACAAAGAAAAAAACTATTAAGTAAAATTTTTAATGCTTTATTTTTAATAAAAATATCTTATAATATTGTAACAACTTTTTAAAATTAAGATTTAATATTCAAATAACTTTTATTATAAATCTATCAAGGAGTATGCGAAATGACTTTAAAGGAAAGAGTAAAATTGTATACCACAAAGACTGCTATACAGAGTGCACTGAAGATACTCCCAAAGATTTCTGATGAACGGTGGCTTTCACTGGTCAAGGGCAGGGTTTATAGACTGAAAAAGAAGGAAGAAAGAGATTTTATGGAAAACCTTCTTATAAGTTTAAAGAAGGCATCAACAAGAGTATCACCGGGTGTCAGAAATAAAGTAGTAATGAATTTGATTAATAATGCTATGATACAGGGGCAGCCAAAAAGACTTGCATTCGCTAAAAAATATGGCATTAATCCTCCGAACCATCTGGTAATCAGCCCTACTATGAAATGCAATTTAAGATGTACTGGCTGTTATGCCTGGCAGTATTCAAAAAAAGATGACCTTCCATACGATGTATGTAACAGGATAATAGATGAAGCTAATGATATAGGGCTTTACTTTTTTGTAATTACAGGAGGTGAGCCAACCATATGGCCGCATCTTTTTGATTTTTTGGAAAGGCATAATGATTCTTTCTTCCAGATTTATACCAATGGAACATTGATTGATGATAAATTTGCAAAAAGATTGGCAGAACTTGGTAATGCTATTCCCTGTATAAGTGTAGAGGGTTTTGAAAAAGAAACCGATGCAAGAAGGGGAAAAGGAGTCTGGAAAAAAGTAATGAGAGCAATGGATGTTTTAAGGGAAAACGGTGTTCTTTTTGGTTTTTCTGTAACTGCTACAAGATATAATAATGAGCTTGTAGTAAGTGACGAATTTATTGATTTGTTTGTAGAAAAGGGAGCGTTTATTGGATGGTACTTTAATTATGTTCCTATAGGAAGAGAACCTGATTTAGAGCTCATGCCCACACCGGAACAGAGGGATTATAGAAGGAGAAAAATTCTGGAAATTAGAAGAACCAAAGACATTATAGTTGCCGATTTCTGGAATGATGGTCCACTGGTGAACGGCTGCATGGCCGGCGGGAAAAATTACCTGCATATAAATGTAAATGGAGATGTTGAGCCCTGCGTCTTTGTACACTTTGCAGCTGATAATATAAAGGAAAAAAGTCTAACAGAAGTCCTGACATCTGATTTCTTTATGGGATTCAGAAAGAGGCAGCCATATACTGAAAATCACCTGAGACCCTGTAGTTTTCTTGATAACCCGTGGGTGCTCAGAGATATAGTTGCTGAAACCGGTGCTTATCCAACACATGAAGGAGCGGAGACGCTTATAACATCACTGGCCAGAGATTTAGATAAGTATGCGGCTGAATATAAAGTAATAGCTGATAAAGCCTGGAAAGAGGAATATGTTCCGGAAGAAGAAGGGGATGTTGCAGTATAGTGGACAAAATAGGTAATAACTAGTATAATTCCCGAATTAATAATGTAAAATTATTGAAAAAATAAAGAAAATAAAAAATATAAGTAGAAATCATCTATTTCTCACCAGGCAGCGGTTTGTAAACCTGTTAACCTGGTTGTTAATAATTAAATTTAAATAAATAGGTAGATGGTTTATCTGCCTATTTTTTTTAAAAATATAATTAAGGAGGTGTACATTCGAATATAAGAAAAGAATTCGTATAAACGAACAAATCAGGATACCTGAGGTAAGATTGATATCGGAAGAAGGTAAACAGATTGGCATAGTTCCGATAAGCGAAGCACTGGAAACTGCGCAAAAAAGAGGACTGGACCTTGTTGAAATTTCGCCGGAGAGCAGGCCTCCTGTTTGCAAAATAATGGATTATGGAAAATATAAATATAAGCTGGAAATATCAGAAAAGCTAAAGAAGAAGAAGCAGTCTCAGATTATTCTGAAAGAAGTGAAATTAAGGCCCAAGATAGATAAGAATGACCTTAATATTAAAAGGAGACAGATAGAGAAATTTTTGAATAACGGATATAAGGTAAAGATAACAATTATGTTCAGGGGAAGAGAAATTGTTCATAAGGAAATTGGGATGAGCATACTGGAAAAATTAATGGATGATTTAAGAGACAGATATAGTCTGGAATTAGAACCAAAGATGGATGGCTATAATATAATTACAGTTCTGGCCCCGATTATAAAATAAAAATATTATATAGTTTAACTGAAAATTTTAGCTGAGAGATAAAGGAAGGATGTTTATTATGCCAAAGGTTAAGACACATAAAGGCGCTGCTAAAAGATTTAAGATAACAGGAAGCGGAAAAATTTTAAGGGTAAAGGCGTATAAAGGTCATATACTGACGAAGAAAAATGCTGAGAGGAAGAGGCGCCTCGGGAAGACACAGGAAGTGTCTTCATCTGATAGGAAAAAAGTAAGAAGGTTACTATGTAGATAAAGAAAGGTGTGGTTCAAATGACCAGGGTTAAGAGAGGACAGAGTAAGAGAAAAAAGCATAAGAAAGTGCTGAAAGAAGCAAAAGGATATTACGGTTCAAAAAGCAGAAGTTACAGAATTGCCAGAGAGCAGCTTCTTAAATCCATGAGTTATGCATACAGAGACAGGAAGAATAATAAGAGAAATTTCAGAAGGTTGTGGATAACACGAATAAATGCTGCAGCAAGGATAAATGGAGTGTCGTATAATGAGTTTATTTTTGGTCTTAAGAAAGCAAGCATTGATATTAACAGAAAGATGCTCTCGGAGATAGCGGTAAGAGACCCGGATGCCTTTAAGGATCTTGCCGAAATTGCAAAGAAAGAGCTTTCATAATGTTATGAATAATAAAAATAAAGAAATAAGTGAGTTAGAAATAGAAATAAAAAAGGAAATTGATAGTTTTTACAATAAACTGGTTTCAATAAAAGATTTAGGCGGACTTGAAGATATAAGAACAGAGTATACGGGCAAAAAAAGTTTTATCATAAAATCTTTAAAAGATATAGGGAGCCTGCCCAGGGACCTGAAACCAGTTATTGGCAGAGAGTTAAATACTGCCCGGAGTAAAATTGAATTAGAGATTCTGAAAAAGGAAAAGTTTCTAAAAAATATTGAGTATGAAAAGAAACTTAAAAATGAAGGTATTGACCTATCATTGCCCGGAAGAGAAGTGGTTACAGGGAAAAAGAATATAATATCCAGGGTTATTGAGGAAATTGAAGAGATATTTATTGGAATGGGTTTTAACATTGCTGAAGGTCCGGAGGTTGAAACGGATTATTATAATTTTGAAGCATTGAATACCCCCCGGGACCATCCGGCAAGGTCACTGCATGACACATTTTTTGTTTCTGAGAATATTTTACTCAGAACCCAGACTTCACCGGTTCAAATAAGATATATGGAGAAAAATAAGCCTCCGATACTGATAATATCTCCGGGAAAAGTATACAGGAGAGATTATGATGTATCACATACCCCGATGTTTACCCAGATAGAGGGTCTGGTGATAGATAAAGGAATAAATTTCGGGAACCTTAAATGGACACTTGAAACATTTTCACACGAAATTTTTGGGAAGGACAGGAAGGTTAGATTCAGGCCCCATTATTTCCCATTTACAGAGCCAAGCGCTGAAGTTGATGTATCCTGCAATATATGTGGAGGGAAGGGGTGCCGGGTATGCTCTGGAAGCGGATGGCTGGAAATACTTGGCGCCGGAATGGTAGACCCCAGTTTGTATTCATTTGTAGGTTATGACCCGGAGGAAGTTAGCGGTTTTGCATTTGGTATTGGCATAGAAAGAATTTGCATGCTAAAGTACGGAATTGATGACTTAAGGCTATTTTTTGAGAATGATTTAAGATTCATAAATCAGTTTTAACTCTAAATATAATTAAAATCTATGATATTAATGATGTTTTTATTTAATTAATTATCAAAATTATAACCAAAATTTTTTTAATAGTTCATATTAATTAATAAATGAGAGGAAAGTGAAGAATAATTGAAAGCACCCCTTAACTGGATAAAGGAGTTTTTGGACACAGACAGGCTTGATCCAGAAAAAATAGCCAGTATGCTTACTATGAGCGGAACCGAAGTTAAAAAAATAGAGAATGTAGGCATAAAGTATAAGAATATAATCACAGGAAAAATTTTAGAATCCCATCAGCACCCGGATGCTGATAAATTATCCGTATGCATTGTTGATACGGGTTCAAAAAAACTTAATATAGTATGTGGTGCTAAAAACTTTAAAATCGGAGACAGGGTAGCCGTTGCCCTACCGGGAGCAATAATAAAAGATTTAACAATAAAAAAAAGCAGAATAAGGGGCCAGGTTTCTGAAGGAATGATGTGTTCTGAAATGGAACTGGGACTTTCTTCGGAGTCAGAGGGAATAATGATTCTGGATAATAGTTTCAGGGTAGGAGAGAGCTTTGCAGAATCAGCAGGTCTGAATGATTTTGTTTATGAATTTGAGATTACACCTAACAGGCCTGATTGCCTGAGTGTAATAGGTATTGCAAGAGAGATAAGCGCTCTTACGGGTTTGAATTTTAGGGTTTCTGCTTATAACTTTAAAAAAAGATTGAATATAGATACGAATTTTATTATTGAGATAAAGGATTCTGCCCTCTGTTCAAGGTACTCTGCGGGGATTTTTAATAATATTCCTGATATAGAATCTCCCTGGTGGCTTAAAAATAGATTGATAATGTGTGACATAAGACCGGTGAGCATAGTTGTCGACCTCACAAATTATGTTATGCTTGAGACCGGGCAGCCGATGCATGCATTTGACAGGGATCTTCTGCACTCAAATAAAATCACGGTAAGGAAAGCTAAAAAAGGTGAAAAAATAAAAACTATTGACGGTTCCTTAAGGATTCTTGATGATGATTCACTGGTAATTACAGATGAAAGTAAGCCAGTGGGCATAGCGGGAATTATGGGAGGTAAAAATACTGAAATAAACCCCGGTACAAGAAATGTTCTGCTTGAATCTGCAAACTTTTATGGGCCTTCTATTATGAGGACATCTAAAAAAATGGGGCTACGGTCGGAAGCTTCCAATAGATTTGAGAAAAAAATTGACCCCCATCTCACTTTATTTGCAATCGGAAGGTTTGAAAATATTTTAAGTGAAATTACCGGTTTTGACATTAATGCACGTTTATATGATAACTACCATAATGGTATTAAAAGGCAGAGAAAGATAAATTTGAGAGTAGAAAATGTTAGCAAAATTCTGGGAAAAAGAATTAACAAAAACCTGATATCAGAAATACTTATTGGTTTAAAGATTGAGAATAAGATTAAAAATAATGTTATAGAAGTAGTTATTCCTTCTTTTAGGTATGAGGATCTGGAAAGGGAAGTAGACCTTGTTGAAGAAATAGCCAGAATCTATGGGTATGATAAACTGGATTCTATGCCAACTCCTGTGAGCGATAGAAGGGGTAAATATACATATTACCAGAAGAAAGTAAGAGAAATAAGGCAGCATCTGTCCGATATAGGTTTATGCGAGGTTATAAATTATTCATTTATAAATGCCAGGGAAATAAAGAAATTTAGATTAAATCTTGAAAATGAATACAGGGGTGCAGTAGAAATATTAAATCCCATTAATGAAGATTTTAAATATTTAAGGACATCTCTTTTGCCTGCGTTTATGAAAAATATAAAAGATAATATAAATCATAATATAAAAAATATAAGAATATTTGAGATTTCAAAAATTTTTAAAAAAAGAAATAATGATGATTTATTGCCTTATGAGATAAATAAGCTCGGGATTATTTTAACCGGTAAAGCACTTCGGAAGAGCTGGAACGAGGCAGAGAGAGACATGGATCCTTACGACCTGAAAGGTATCCTGGAGTTTATGGCCGGGTTATATTTTCCTTACGGGAAATTGAGAATAATAGAAGATAAATATAAATTTTTTCACCCGGGAATAAGTGGCAGCATAAGTATTAATGGAAAAGTTATAGGCGTAATAGGAAGGGTACATCCTTTGATAATAGAAGAGATGGAGATAAAACAGGATGTTTATTATATGGAGTTAAACCTGGATGATTTTATAAATAATATGGAAGAAATAAAGAAATATAAAATTGTACCCGCGTTCCCTTCAATAGAAATTGACCTGGCGATTGTGGTTGACGAAAAAATAAAGAATGAAGATATCGTAAATGAAATAAGGGAAAGTGGCACTGAATTATTAAAGGATGTGCATCTTTTTGATATATACAGGGGGGAACAAATAGATAAAGACAAAAAAAGCATGGCATATTCTTTAAGCTTCAGGGATGACTCAAGAACTTTAAAAGATACTGAAGTAGATATAATAATAAATAGAATACTTGAAAACCTGAGAAGGAAGTTTAATGCAAGAATCAGGGATAAATAGATATGATAATAGGATTTCCGGGCACAAAGGGAGAAATTGAGGAAAGCAGCACCAGACACAAATATCACTCTTCTCTAACTCTAGATTATAAAAACACCAGAGCGCTCATTGATCTGGGAATAAAATATAACCCTGTATTAATGAGTGAAATTAATGATTTTAATTTTATACTGATCACCCATGCTCATCCCGACCACTATATATGGACATTAGAGAATGAGGAAAGGATAAAAATACCTGTATATATTACTAAAGTTACTTTTGACTACGGTAAATATAAACCGGAAAATTACAGGATTATTGAACCTGATACAGAAATCAGGCCAGGGGATTTGAGGGTAACTGCTTACAGGGTCATCCATTCGCTCAGATGCCCTGCGGTGGCATATAAAATCAAAGGTGACAGGAGTATAGTTTATGCTCCGGATATTGTTGATTTTGAAAAAGATAAGGATATCATTTTTGAGGGAATTGACCTGCTCATAGCCGATGGGTCCAGCCTTAATGTTAATATGGTGAGAAGGAAAGACGATAAACTCTTTGGTCATACCAGAATAAGGACAACTATTGGATGGTGCAAAAAATATGGCATAAATCAATTAATTATCACTCACTGTGGTAAGCAGGTGGTTACCATGGACAAGCATGAATTGGAAAAAAAGATTATAGAATACTCAGAAGGAAAAGTAGAAGTAAAAGTTGCCTGCGATAACTGGAAATTGAACCTTTAGTAATAAATGGTTGAAAATTAAAACGGGTAAGATTTTCTTACCCGTTTTTTACGCTGCATTACTTTATTTTTAAAATTATTTTTCTTCTGGCACCACCCCCTCGAATCAGGTAAAAGCTATAGTTTTAATAACTGTGTTCCAGGTTTACGGACTTCGGTCAGACTGGCCACTTTCTCTGTTTATTTTAACAGGGGATAATGGAGATTTTATGGAGAATTTTTAAACAATAGCTCCAATAATTGCGTGGTTGTAATTGCTACAGAATTTCTTCATTTTCCTGTATTATAATCACATTAAAAAATAAAGGATTTATCAGAGCATGAACAGTTTTAAGAATTAAATTAGTTTATACTCTTTAACAAAAAAAGCGTAACATGATTGTAAAAGGGAAGATAGAATGAAGATACTTATAATTGAAGATGAAAAAGCTGTAGCGGATAATCTTAAAGTAGGATTGGAACAGCACAGGTTTATAGCTGAGGTGACTTATAGCGGTCAGGAAGGCTACGATATGATAAAAAATTATGATTATGACATAATAATTCTGGACTTAATGTTACCTGATATGCGGGGAGAGGATTTGTGCAGAAAGATAAGAAAAGAGAGAGTAAATAGTTTTATAATTATGCTGACCGCCAAAAAACAGGTGGAAAATATTGTAGAGGGGCTAAATTGTGGTGCTGATGATTATCTTACCAAGCCATTTGAGTTCTCTGAATTACTTGCAAGATTACGCGCGCTATTAAGAAGAACATCGGGGAATAAAGAAAACATATTAGAAATCTCTGACGTAAAAGTTGATATGGATAGGGAACAGGTATTTAAAGTAAATAGTGAAATAAAATTTACCAAAAAAGAGTTTATGATTTTAGAATACTTATTAAGGCACAGGGGCCAGCTGATAAGCAGGAACCAGATTCTGGAGCATGCATGGGATAGGAATGTAGATATTTTCACCAATATAATTGATACGCATATAAAGAACATAAGAAAAAAGCTGGGAAAATCGGGAAGGCTTATAAAAACCGTATATGGTTCGGGTTACAGAATGATAGATGATGATTAAAAAATAAGACAAAGTTAAGGTTATGAAATTAACACTCCAAAAAAAAATACTGCTGTGGTTTGTGGTAATAATTCTTATTTCTTTCATACTCTATGGCTTATTAATATACTTCGTTTACAGTTATAATTTAAGAGGAGAAAGATACATTATCAGTATAAGGGATCATCTAAAAGGGGTTGACCTTATAATAATTGAAAAATTAAGAGAAGGTAGCAGGTTTGAACCCTTCGGGGTTCCGTCCCATTTAAAAATACTCCCGCCGGGGCTATTTTCAAGAGTAGTTTATACCATAACCGGAGGGGTACTGGTAATAATAATTATAGCCGTGTCAGGGGGTTTCCTGGTGCTGAGAAGAATGCTGCATCAGGTTAATCTGATAACAGAAAATGTAAGAGAAATAGATGAAAAGAAATTACACCTGAGATTGAACCTGAAAGGAAAAGACGCTATTTCAAATATGGCAAGAGTATTTGACAGCATGCTGGATAAAATAGAAAGTTCATTTAATAAACAGAAACAATTTTTTCAAAATGCCTCCCATGAGTTAAATACCCCGCTGACTGTAATGAAAACAGGGATTGATGTGATGAGACAGAAAAAAAATATTACCGGGAAAGAGTACAGGGAAACCATAGATATAATTGACAGTGAAATTATGAGGCTTTCTAAAATAACTGAGGAACTGCTAACTTTATCCGAAATTGAAGAAAATGAGTGCAGGGATAAATTCAAAAAGATTAATGTCAGAAAGATTATTGAAAAGATAATAAAGCTTTTTGATAACCAGCTTATATCAAGAAATCTTAAGCTAAGAACAGATTTTAAGGGCAATTTCTTTATTGCGGGTAATGAAGCTCAGATAGAGCAGCTTTTCTTCAATCTTATAGATAATGCCATAAAGTACAGTGTCTCTGTAGGAGATCTAAGAATCAGTGCTGAAAATGACATGGATAAAAAGTTTTTAATCTGTACCATTATAAATAAAAGTGATGCCATTAAGGAAAAAGATATACCGCATATATTTGACCGCTTTTATAAGACTTCAACCGAAAAGGGTAAAAGAAGTTTTGGTCTGGGCCTCTCTATAAGTAAAAAAATAGTTGAAAACCATAATGGAAAGATAGAAGTTAATTATAATAAAAATAATAAGAAAGTAAATTTCAGGATTCTACTGCCTTTAGAGCCATCGTCCGATGCAAAATAAGAAATCTATACTCAAGTATTAAATCATAAGTATCGGCCAGAAAATCCACAGGTTACGGACAGCTTAGGTAAAAATAAATTTATTGTTGCATATTATTTGTAATTTATGTATAATATGCAAAATAAAATGGAGGGTACTAAATGAAAAAAATAATTAAAGCAGGAATAGTGGGCGGCTCGGGTTTTACGGGTCTTGAACTGGTTAAAATATTGAGCAGGCATAATTATGTAAAATTAAGTTTTGCGACCTCCAGGACATATAAAAACCAGGCTGTCAGTGAAGTTTTCCCATCATATCAGGACAATGATACCGGAAAGCTTGTATTTATTGAGCAGGCGGATGAAAGTATCCTTAATGATATTGATTTAGTATTTTTATGTCTGCCGCCCCATAAATCTATGGAATATTTAAAGGGAATATCTTCTCATCTTAATTTTAAAGTTATAGATGTGGGTTCTGATTTCAGGCTAAAGGACCCGGTAGATTACAGTTTCTGGTATGGAACCGGACATATTATGAAAGATAAGCTGTCTGAATTCGTATATGGTTTACCCGAAATAAACAGGGAGAAGATAGAAAAAAGTAATTACATTGCCAATCCTGGGTGTTACCCCACATCTGTTTTGCTGGGTATTGCTCCGGTTATAATGGGCGGAATAAATATAGAGGATGTATATATTGACTCAAAATCCGGAGTGAGCGGTGCAGGAAGAAAAAATGCAGAAAAATTTCTTTTTACTAACATTGAAAATAATTTTTATGCTTATTCTGCAAGTGGGCACAGGCATACAGGAGAAATTGAGCAGGAAATTAAAAATATTCTGGGTAAGGAGCTGAAAGTAAGTTTTACTCCGCATCTCCTTCCATTAATCAGGGGGATATTCACATCAATATACTGTAAGATAAAAGAATTGCCCGAGAGTAGCAGCACAGAGGAGAAAATATTCAGTCTGTTTGAAAAATTCTGTGACGGGCTTCCTTTTGTTAAATTCACAGGCAGAGAAATACCCCGGCTTAAAGATGTGATAGGAACTAACATGTGCCTGATAAGCTTTAATTTTGATAAAAGGACAAATACTCTTAAAATTTTTAGTGCGATAGATAATCTTCTAAAAGGGGCAGCAGGGCAGGCTGTGCAAAATATGAATATAATGATGGGGCTTAATGAAAAAGAAGGATTGGATTTTAACGGGATATCATCTTAAATGCTTCAAAGGTGGGTTCAGGATATGAGCAAAAGTAAAGATAGTAAAAATGAAGATTTTAATATAATTAAAAAAGGAACCATAACTACGGTACCGGGTGTACATGCTTCTGCCTCACACTGCGGAATAAAGAATTCAAAAAAACCGGATATATGCATAATTTATATCCCCGGGGGCGGTAACTGCAGTGGCATCTTTACTACCAACAAATTTCTTGCAGCGCCTGTAATAGTTACAAAAGAACAACTTGCGAAAAACAGGAATATAAAAGCAATTGTCATTAACAGCGGAATTGCCAACGCATGTACCGGGAAAGAAGGCTATATTAATTCAAAGAGGACGATTGATATTGCAGCCAGTTATCTAAACATCAGCAGCGAGAATATAATTGTGGCGTCAACAGGAGTTATTGGAAAACAGTTGCCAATGGACAGGATAGAACATGGTATAAAGCAGTGCGTTCCCGGGCTGAGCACTGGTGATGGCCATAGTGCTGCGGAAGCGATACTCACTACTGATACAGTAACAAAAGAAATAGCGGTATCTACTGGAATTAAAGGAGATAAAAAAATAATAATCGGGGGCATAGCGAAGGGTTCGGGAATGATAGAACCCAATATGGCCACACTTCTAACTTTTATAGCTACCGATGCCGGGGTTTCGGAAGACTTACTTGGTGAACTCCTGCATGAGGGAGCCGAGAGCAGTTTCAATAGCATAACTATTGACGGCTGCCAGAGTACAAATGATATGGTGGTAGTCATAGCAAACTCCCGGAGCGGGATTTTTATAAAAGATAAGAAAAATAAGTATTATAAAAAATTTAGAGATGCTTTTTCTTTTGTAATGAAGGACCTTGCAAAAAAAATAGTTTTGGATGGTGAGGGGGCAACCAAGCTTATAAAAATAAAAATTATAAATTCAAAGAACATAATCAGTGCAAAAAAGTTGGCGCTAAAAGTTGCGAACTCAAATCTATTCAAATCTGCAATGTTCGGGCAGGACCTTAACTGGGGAAGAATAAATGCAGCCCTCGGGTCAGCAGATTCAGCAGATTGTATTTTTGATACCGATAAAGTTGATATATATATTGAAGACGTCCTGATTGTAAGAAATGGTATGGGTATAGATTTTGATAAAGTTAAAACTAAAAGGATTATGAAAGAAAAAGAAATAAATTTTACTATTAATTTAAATTACGGAGATAAGGGTTTTGAAGTATTGACCGCAGATCTTTCGTTTAATTATATAAAGATAAATGGTTTATATCATACATAATCTCTAACCTGAAAAATTTTTAATGGTGGATTTTAAAAGAAGGCAGAAAATGAAAAATAATGGAGGCACAGACATGAATATCATGAGTAAAAAAGAGAATATATATTATTCAGAGAAAGCAGAGGTACTGCTGGAGTCGCTGCCCTATATTAAAGAATATTTTGATAAAGTAGTGGTGATAAAAATAGGCGGGAGCATGATGGAGGATAATAAAACACTGGAAAGTGCCCTAAATGATTTAATTCTTATGAAATATGTAGGAATAAAAGTGGTAATAATTCACGGTGGCGGTAAACAGATCAGTGATATGTCAGAGCAAAGGGGAATAAAACCGGAGTTTGTGGATGGCCTGAGAGTAACAGGAAAAGATTCTATTGATGTTGTGAAGATGGTATTAATTGGTGATATAAACACAAAAATAGTGTCTTTTCTCAATAAACACGGAGATATAGCTGTAGGGGTATCGGGTAACGATGCCGGTTTTATAAGATGCACAAGGAAAGAATATAAAAAAGATGGCAGGGATATTGACCTGGGGTTTGTGGGTGAAATTGTGAGTATTAATTCTGAATTTTTAAATAATATTTTAAGTAATGGTTATATTCCTGTAATCGCTACCATGGGTTCTGACCGGGAGGGCAATATATATAATATAAATGCTGATACCTGTGCTGCCAGAATTGCCATCTCGCTAAGTGCAAGAAAAATGATATTGCTTACTGACGTTGATGGGATAATGAAAGACAGTTATGCAGGGAGGCATTTAATATCAAAATTAACTATAGCACAGAGCCTTGCTCTTATAAAATCCGGTAAGATTAGTTCGGGGATGATCCCGAAAGTAAAGGCCTGTGTAGATGCGCTGGAAAATGGTGCAGAAAGAACTCATATATTAAACGGCACCAGAAAGCATTCTGTACTTATAGAAATATTTACTGATAGAGGTATTGGTACAATGATAACAGGTAAAGAAATCAGGGAGGTATGATGATTATCGAAAAGAGTGATGAAATATTCAGTCAGGGAAAAGAGTATTTAATGCAAACATATAGCAGGCTTCCTGTAGTGTTTGAAAGAGCCAGGATGCAGTATCTCTGGGATGTTGAGGGGAACAAGTATCTGGACTTTATAGCAGGTTATGGGTGTTTGAATGTGGGGCACACCAATAAATATGTTATAAATGAGTTAAAAAAACAGATAGGTAAAATAATACAGTCCTCAAACCTTTATTATAATAAACCGCAGGTTTTGCTGGCTAAAAAATTATGTGAGGTATCTGGATTTGGCGAGAAAGTTTTTTTTGCGAACAGTGGAACGGAATCAATTGAGGGTGCCATCAAACTGGCAAGAAAATATTCTACAGATAATTATGAACAGTCAAGATACGAAATAATTACTTTTAAGAGGGCTTTTCACGGAAGGACCCTGGGAGCGCTTGCTGCTACGGGGCAGGAAGAGAAACAAAAATTGTATGAGCCGTTACTTGCCGGATTTAAATATGCAGAACTAAACAATATTGAATCTGTAGAAGGTTTAATAAATAAAAATACCTGTGCCATTATGCTCGAGCCCGTTCAGGGCGAGGGCGGCGTTTATCCGGCAGATAAAGATTTTTTAATAAATTTAAGGAAAATGTGTATTGAAAAAAACCTGTTACTTATTCTGGATGAGATACAGACAGGATTTGGAAGAACAGGGGATATGTTTGCCTATAAAAATGCCGGCATTTATCCCGATATTCTGGTAGTTGCAAAAAGCCTTGGCGGCGGAATGCCTATTGGGGCAATAATAACTGTTGATAAAATAGCAGAAAGTTTTGGACCCGGTACTCATGGCTCCACATTTGGTGGAAATGCCGCATCCTGCGCAGCTGGACTGGCGGTAATTAATTACATAGTTGATAATAAACTAAGCGAGAGGGCTAAAAAATTGGGTAAATATCTTACAGAAGAATTGATAGGGATAAAGAAAAAATACTCAGTTGTAAAAGAAATAAGAGGAATGGGCCTAATGATCGGGATGGAATTTAACGAGCCGGTAGCAGAAAAACTGGTTTTAGGCGCCCTGGATGAAAAGCTGATTATAAATAGAGTATCAGCCAGTACTTTAAGGTTTCTTCCATCACTGATAATAACCAGAAGGAATATAGATACACTTATAAGCTGGTTAAATAAAGAGATAAAGGAGTTATGAATGAAGAAAGATTTTTTAACACTAAAGGATTATTCTAAAGATGAAATTGAATATACACTGAATCTCTCGGAGAAAATTAAGAAAAATGGGGAAAAATACAGTAATTTTTTAAAAGGAAAGAATATAGCCCTGTTGTTTGATAAACATTCTACCAGGACCAGGTTATCTTTTGAAGCTGGAATAAATCAGCTCGGTGGTAATTGCATAGTTCTTGATGCAAAAACACTGCAACTGGGCAGGGGGGAGTCCTATGAAGATACAGCAAAGGTTTTTTCATTGTATATTGATGGCGTAATTATAAGGACATTCAGGCAGGAAACTTTAGAAATTTTTGCCAGGTATGGGAACATACCGGTAATAAACGGACTTACTGATATATACCATCCATGCCAGGCTCTGGCTGATATATTAACTTTAAAAGAAAATGGGATGTTGAATAAGAAAATTAAATTTACCTATATTGGTGATAGCAACAATGTGACCAATAGTCTTATTATAGGATTTTCAAAACTTGGTATTGGTATAACTATCGGGTGTCCTGAAAAATATTCCCCGCCTGAAGAGATAATTAAATATGCAGCAAGCCAGGGGAATAGCAGCAGGGTTAGGGTTATAAATGACCCCGTAGATGCAGTCAGGGGTGCCGATGTTATATACACCGATGTATGGTTAAGTATGGGCCAGGGAGAAGATAAACTGAAATTTAATGAACTAAAAAAATACCAGGTAAATTATAATTTACTTAAACATGCAAAAAAGGATGTAAAAATAATGCACTGCCTGCCGGCGCACAGGGAGCAGGAAATTAAAACAGAAATCCTTGATAGCAAAAATTCGATTATTTTACAGCAGGCCGCCAATCGCATGTATGCCCAGAAGGGATTGCTTGTATATCTGTATGAAAATTAATATTTTTATTCAGTGCGGAAAATTATGTATGGTTGAATCGGTGGCATATTAATAATATGAAATATAAATAAAAAATGATTAGAGCAAAAAGACTTAATATAATAAAAGAAATAATAAATAACGGGGAAATATCGTCCCAGAGTGAACTGATGGACGAGCTAAAAAAAAGAGGATACAGTGTAACCCAATCAACAATTTCAAGGGATTTAGACTATTTAAGGGTAGTAAAGATAAGGAATTACATGCAGAAAGAGTATTATGCTATAGAAAATAGAGCATATGAGGGTAAGGGTTTTGACCCTGAGAAATTAAAATCAAAATTCAGACAGAGCGTTATATCAGTTAAAAAAGCAGGCAGTATAATAGTGGTGAAAACTTTCCCCGGGGAAGCACAGGGGACCGCGGCAATAATAGATGGCATGAATTTTGTGGAAATTCTGGGGACGGTAGCAGGTGATGATACAATAATCTGTGTTGTAGACAGTTTAAAGAATGCAGATAAAATACTGGAGATGATGCAGTCACAATTTTAAATACAGATAGATGTAATTAAGTGGTTTAAATTATGGTATTATTAAAATTGACCTTACAATAAATGAAAGGATTAAAAAATGGCTGATAAAGTAGTATTAGCGTACTCGGGGGGACTGGATACTTCAATTTCTATAAAATGGATTAAAGAAAAATATAATATGGATGTGATAGCAGTACTGGTGGATTGCGGTCAACCCGGTGATTTAAAAAAAGCTTATCAAAAAGCGCTTGATATTGGAGCCTGTAAATCAGTATTAATTGATGCCAAAAAAGAGTTTATAAATGATTTTGTCTTACCTTCAATAAAAGCCAATTTAAAATATGAAAAAAAATATCCCCTGGCTACTGCACTTGCAAGGCCCCTGATAGTAAAAAAATTGGTTTATACAGCGAAAAAAGAAGGTGCCGGGGCTATAGCACACGGTTGTACCGCGAAGGGGAATGACCAGGTACGTTTTGATGTTGGAATCAGAAGTCTGGAACCCGGTTTTAAAATAATAGCCCCGCTGAGGGAATGGGGCCTATCAAGAGAAGAAGCAATAAAATATGCCGCAAAATATAATATTGAAATACCGGTGACCGGCAAAAGCCCTTACAGCATTGATGAAAACCTGTGGGGTAGAAGTATAGAATGCGGGGTACTTGAGGACCCGTGGATCGAACCGCCGGAAGAAATTTACCAGTGGACAAAAGTAACCCGGGATAAAAATGAATCTGAATACCTGGAACTCGGGTTTTCAAATGGAAATCCGGTTTCTCTTAACGGTAAAAATATATCTGCTGAATTAATTATAAAGAAATTAAACAGCATAGCAGGGTCTTACGGAATCGGAAGAATAGATTTGGTTGAAAATAGGCTGGTGGGTATAAAGTCAAGGGAAATTTACGAATCGCCTGCAGCTGAAATTATGATAGAAGCCCACAGGCAGCTGGAATCATTAATACTGGACAGGGAACTGGCGCATTATAAATTTAATCTGGAAGAGAAACTGGCAGAGATTGTATATTACGGGTACTGGTTTACACCGTTAAGAAAATGCATCGGGTCTTTTATAGAGGAAAGCCAGAAGTATGTTACCGGCACAGTTAAAATCAAACTGGAGAATAAAAGCTTCAGTACCGTAGGAAGAAAATCTAATTACTCGATATATGATGTAAGTCTGGCAACATATGATAGAAAAGATGAGTTTGAACACAGACACTCGGAGAGTTTTATTAAACTGTGGGGTTATCCCTATGAAATACTGGGCAAAAAAGGAAGAATTGATGAAAAATAAAATATGGAAGGGCATGATAGAGAAAAATACTGACAGGGATGTAGAAAGCTTTACCTCTTCGATAGAAGTAGATAAAAATCTTTATATTTATGATATTACAGGTACGGCAGCCCATGTCCTGGGTCTGTATAAAATTGGAATTATAAGTAAAAATGAACTGGGGAAAATTCTCTCCGGCCTAAAAAAGATAAAGATAAATTTAGAAACGGGGAAAATTGATACTTCCTCCCATGAAGATATTCACAGTCTTGTTGAAAATGAACTGGCCGGTATGATTGGAGATGCTGCAATGAAGATTCATACCGGGAGGAGCAGAAATGACCAGATAGTCCTGGATGAAAAATTGTTTTTCAAAAAAATTTTAATAAATACTTTAACCAATATATTAAAATTACAGGAAAATATTTTAAAATCCGCCCATAAAACACTTGATATAGCCATCCCTGCCTATACACACCTGCAGGATGCTCAACCGGTATTGCTTTCACATTACCTGATGTCATTTTTTTATAAATTTGACAGGGATATCAATAATCTCTTCTTTAATTTTGAAACACATGATTTTCTTCCGCTGGGTGCTTCGGCGTGCACCGGTAGTGGTTATAAATTAGACAGGAAATTATTAAAAGAGTTGCTTAAATTTAAGAACCTTGAACCAAACAGCATGGATACGGTAGGGAACAGGGATTTTATCATAGATTTTATCTTTTCATGCACTAAAATAATGCTGCACCTGAGCAGATTATGCGAGGATTTAATCATATATAATAGTAAAGAATTTTCTCTTATTGAAATAGATGAGTCTTTCTGTACCGGGAGCAGCATTATGCCGCAGAAAAAAAATCCAGATGTTCTTGAGCTGATAAGAGGTAAAAGTGCAGTGGTTACGGGTAATCTTTTACAATTAATAATGGTCCTAAAGGGACTTCCATCAACTTATAACAGCGATCTTCAGGAGGACAAAAAAATTTTATTCAGTGCATACAATGAAACCGTATCAAGCATATACATATTCTCTAAATTTGTTGGAAAGGTGAAATTTAATAAATTAAAGATAAAAGATTCACTGGAAAAAAGTTTTATGGAAGCCACAGATATGGCAGATTATCTGGTAAAAAAAGGTGAAAGTTTCAGAAAAGCCCATCACATCGTGGGAAATATAATAAGGTACTGTGTGAATAAAAAAATATCTTTTAAGGATATTAGACTGGAAGAATTGAAAAAATATTCAATCTATTTTGAGAATGATGTGTTTAATTACACGGATATTGATTCATGCATATCACATAAAGAAGTGGATTGTGGTACGGGGAAAAATCAGGTAATATCAAGTATGAATTCCGCTAAGAAAAAAATAGCTGATTATAAAAATAAATTGGAAGCTCTCTCTAAAAGAATACCTTCATTTGAAGAAATAATGAGGCGTGCCAGCATATAGATGGACCATATACCGATAAGAAAATCATTTTCTCTCCAGATTTTTTAAAATGGATAAGAATAATAAAAAGTTAGAGCTAACTGTACCGGCGGGTGGAATGGAGCAGCTGGTAGCAGCGGTAAATGCCGGAGCGGATTCGGTGTACCTGGGTTATAAAAAATTTGGGGCAAGAGCATATGCGGATAATTTTGATTTAAATCAACTGAGAAGGGCGGTTAATTTTGCCCACGGTCACAATGTAAAGGTATATCTTGCCCTGAATACACTTATAAAGGATGATGAAATAGAAGAAGTAATAGAATTTCTGGAGCACTATACAGGAATATGTAATGATGGAATCATTATTCAGGATTTTTGCCTGTATAAGATAATTAAGGACCTTTTTAAGAATATGCCGTTACATGCAAGTACCCAGCTTAATCTTCATAATACATACTCATTAAAGATGGTAAACCGCATGGGATTTAAAAGAGTTGTCCTGGCACGTGAGATGACCATAGAAGAGATTAAAAATTTATGTAAAGAAGAGCTGGCAAAAATAGAAATGTTTGTTCATGGTTCCCAGTGTTACTCATATTCAGGAAGCTGCTATTTTAGCTCATTTATCGGGGGTAGGAGCGGTAACAGGGGTAGATGTACACAGCCCTGCAGGATGAAATATAAATTGTTAGAAAAAACAAATCTAACAGGAAAATATGTTTCTTTAAAGGGCAGCTATTTATTAAGCAAGAATGATTTGTGCCTTCTGGAATTTTTACCGGAGATAGCAGAAGCGGGAGTAAGCGCATTAAAAATAGAAGGCAGAATGAAACCTCCTGAATATGTTGGAATAGTTACAAAAATATACAGAAAATATATTGATATGTATTATAAAAATCCAGTTGATTATAGAGTTGATGTTAATGATATTTACAAACTTACACAGGTATTTTCAAGAGAAATGGGGCAGGGTTATATAAAAAATAAATACCCATCTGATATTATATCTATAAATAAATCAGGGAGTATGGGTAATTTTCTTGGTAGAGTATATAAGGTGGAGTATGAAAATATAAAAAGTAAAAAAATAAAGAATATTTACATTAAAAGTAGATGGGAAATAAATAATGGCGACATCATCGAGATCTGGACTAAACGGGGCAATAGCAGGATAAAAGTAAAAGATTTAGAAGTAGTAAACAGCGATAAAATGAATAAATACAGGTATAAAATTGAGCTGGATGGTTTAAAGAATATTCTGGAGAAAGACAGGGTATTTAAATATTTTGATAATAAGATTAGCCGGGAATCGTGGGAACTGTTTAAATATGGTATGGGTAAAAATATTCCGATAGAAAACGGAACAATGAAAAATAATGCCATGGTAAATAAAAATATAAAATTAACCTACCTGAAGAATTTTTTTAATAATTACCGGGATATTGATGAATCTGAGAACAGAATACTTTTAAAAGCAAGAGTGTATGATCATTCCTTTTTAGAATGTTCAATTAAAAATGGGATAAAAGAGTTAATTTACAGTAATTTCAGCCAATTAACTGATGCAGAAGGGCTGGATAAAAAAACCATGGAGTTGTTAAAAAGAAATAATGAGACCGGAGAAAATGTAATATGTGTGGATACCCCGCAGATACTTTATGATGATGATTTTTCCAGATTCGGAAATAATATATTAAAGCTGCTTGAAGAAGGAATCAATAATTTCAGGATATCAAATCCCGGGGTTCTGGAGTTTCTGATGGAGCTAAATAAGGATAAAAGTTATAATATAAATATCCATATAGGTTGTAATTTTAATATATTTAATACCCCATCAATATTTTTTTTAGATGATTTTGTGAGAAATAATTTAGTCTTTAAAGATATAGAACTTTCATTGGAACTTAATCTGAAGGAAATTTCCAGAATAATTTTAAATGTGAATTCAAAAAAATCTGATTATCAGAATAAATTAAAATTTTCAATTTTTGGCCACGGCTCTGTACAGATTATGAATTCAAGATATAAACTCAAATTTATTACCGGTGAAGAAAACAAAAGTAAATTTTATATAGAAGATATAAAAGGTTACAGGTTTCCGGTTTCCTCGGATTATAATCAGAATATGATGATTTTTAATTCAAAAAATATCTGTACCTTATTTGACCTTGATAGAATAACTGGAAGCGGTGTAAATAAACTTATTATAGACAGCAGGTTCTATTCCCTGAAAGATTTCAGCAAGATATTGAGAAATTACAGAGAAGCATTAAATATACTTCATTTTAAAGGAGCCAATAAATTTAAGAGTTTTACCTCTTATTTAAAAAACGATACTCTCTTTTCTAATTATTCAAGGGGCCATCTTTTCAGGGGAGTAGAATAGAATAAATTGCAGGAGGATTTTTAACGGACTGCGGAGCAGTATTTATTCAATTTCAATGGTGACCGTGGAACCGTAGTCCAGGTATTCTCCGCCTGATGGAATTTGATTGACAACTTCGCCTTCTTCAGTGGAATCGGGAGATGTTTCAACAATGAATTCTAATTCCTCCAGGAGGGCTATGGCATCAGATTTTATCAATCCTGTAACATCAGGTACTTCAATACCCATGCTTATTTTAATTATTATTTCCTGTGTTTTATCATAGATAGTCCCGCTTACCGGCGTCTGGGAGAACACCAGGTCTATTTTTTCTTTGCTTTCTTCATACAATATGGTGATGTTTTCAAAACCTGCTTCATTTAATACTGTTACCGCATCTTCTCCGGTTAGTTCTGATACATCGGGTATTTCTGATTGAGGATTCTCACCTTTGCTTACGTAAAGAGTTACTGCAGTTGATTTTGGGACCATTGAATCAGGAACAGGACTCTGACTTACAACATAATCCTCCGCCAGGATATCATTATATTCATATTCTACGCTGGTAATTACAAGTTCCAGGTCTTCTATGATTTCAAGTGCGTCACTCAAATTCATTCCGGTAAGGTCGGGCATGCTGAAGGTTTTTTTACCTTTGCTTATATAAAGGGTTATACTTAATTTTTCTCCTTCAAGGGATTCCAGAATGGAACCCGCTTCAGGGTTCTGGTTGAAAACAATATCTTTGTTATAAACATCGTTAAAGTCATAAATTTCTTCAACTACAAAGTATAATTCTTCAAATAAGCTTTTTGCTTCTTCTATGTTCAGTCCCGTAACATCGGGAACTTCAACCTTATTGTGTATATTACAAATTTCTGTTGGTTGCTCTCCCTCAATGAATATTTTCCATTCTATGGTTTCTTCCGGACACCAGAAGGAGGGAAGAAGGTTGGATTCGGCACAGACCTTGATATCAATTAGCTCCCTGTCCGGTTTTTTAAAATCTGAAACAGGCAGTTCTTCGTGTGCAGCATACATAAATTCTCTCCATATATCTGCAGGATAAGTTCCTCCAACAACCACTCTGCCATTTATAGGTTCCATTGTTTTGTTTGAATCGGAGTAACCCATCCATACTACAGTAACAAGATCGGGAGTGTAACCTGCGAACCAGGCATCATTGTAATCACTAGTTGTGCCGGTTTTTCCAGCAACAGGTCTTCCTATATTAGCCCTGGTACCGGTTCCTTGTTCTATAACTTTCTTTAAAATCTGCGTAATATAATAGGCTTCCGAACTTTCAAGGATTTTCTTATTTGATTCATTCTCATCGGGATTATATTCATATATTATATTGCCCAGTGAGTCTTCAATTTTTAATATACATACAGGCTGATTGTAAAAACCGCCTGAAGCAAGAGTGGAAAAAATTTTACTTACATCAAGGGGAGTTATTCCTGTTTCAAGACCGCCCAGACCAATTGCCGGGTTGCTTCCAATGTCGTATATTTCCATCTGATTGCATAATTTCTCAACATTTTCTGCACCAACTTTCATTATTAGCTGGGCATATACTACATTAACAGAATGTATGGTAGCATCTATAACTGACATTTTATCAGTGTCAAATTTCTGATTACCATAATTATCAACATTCCAGTCAGGACCTTCTTCCATATCAATGGTAATAGGGCCATTTGGATTGAATTTATTATTTGGTGAAATATGCTGTCTTATTGATTCTATTAGAACAGGAACTTTAAATACAGAACCGGGAAGTCTTTTGCCCTGAATCGCTATATTAAATTTGGAGGTATTGTAATCTTTTCCTCCTATGAGCGAATAGACATAACCATTATCGGGGTCTACAGAGACTACTGCACAAGAAGGGCCGGTATCTTCAGAAAGAATTTTTTTTGTTGCTTCTTCTGCCTTTTCCTGTAAGTCAATATCAAGAGTGGTGTAGATTCTAAGACCGCCTTTAAAAACATCATAATCGGTAAATTTCTGGTCATATAGAGTCCGTTTTATATAATCAATAAAATATGGAGCAATTCTTGATTCAGGCTGGCCTGATATGGCCGGCGAACCAGCATTTGTCTCTATAGGATCGGAAATAGCGTCAAGATATTCGCCGGTGCTTATTAATTGTTGTTCATACATTAGCTGGAGGACAAGGTCCCTTCTTAGTTTTGCTTTTTCTATATCATTAAATGGTGAATAAACTTCAGGAGCTCTTATCAGACCCGCAAGCAGCGCGGACTGGGATAGGTTAAGTTCAATGGCATCTATTCCGAAATATATTTCTGCAGCTTTTTCTATCCCATAGGCACCGGAGCCAAAGTTTATAGTATTAAGATACATCTCAAGAATTTTATTTTTGGTATAATTTCTTTCAAGCTGGATGGCGATTAAAGCTTCGTTAACTTTCCTGCGAAATGTTTTTTCCGGAGTGAAATATATATTTTTTACGTATTGCTGGGTAATAGTGCTTGCTCCCTGTGCCCATTCTCCGGCTCTTAAATCTGCCATAAAGGCACCAATAATTCTTACGTAATCTACTCCCTGATGTTCAAAAAATCTTTTATCTTCTATTGCCACAATAGCATCTTTAATATAGTCAGACATATCTTCAAATGGTATAATTTCTCTATTTTCCCCGGCATGGAATTCCGTTATCAGTCTGCCGTCAATGCCAAAGACTTTGGAAGTCTGGGCTACCGGTGAGGGTGTAAGTTCTTCAAGAGTAGGAAGTGTGCCAATATAATAAAAGCCTATCAATGCGCCAATTAATATCATAAATGAAATTATAATTATCGTAGTTATCAAAAAGGCCTTAAGGCAGCCGCGCGGTTTTTTTTGTCTGGCGTTCATAATAATTTTTGATATTGATAAATAATAAAGTTTTTATAACAGAATTTTATTACGGTTTAAAGAATTTTATATAAAATTTTACCAAATAACAATATAACTAAAAACATAAATAAAAATGGTTCAGATATTGTAAAGGTTTTGGATTTAGATTTAGATCAGATTGTTTCACCAATTCTATAAATAGACATGAAGATAAATATTATGTTAATATTTAATCTAATTTTCTAATTATAAATTACTGGGCGGAAGAGCAGTATGGAAAAAAATTTTAAAAAACAGATAGACGTAATAACATCAGGTGCTAAGGACATACTGGTAAAAGATGAATTGGAACCGCTAATCAGGAAATCTATTACCGAAAACAATCCTTTAAAAGTCAAGCTCGGGCTGGACCCCACTGCACCGGATATTCATCTCGGACATACAGTAGTTTTAAATAAGTTGCGCCAGTTCCAGAACATCGGGCATAAAGCCATTTTAATTATAGGTGATTATACGGCAAGAATAGGGGACCCCTCCGGAAGGTCCACCCTCCGGCCAAAATTATCAGGTGATGAAATAGAGAAAAATGCAAAAACATATACGAAACAGGCATTTAAAATTCTTATTCCAGAGAAAACAGAAATAGTAAAGAATTCTAAGTGGCTCCATCATTTGAAATTTGATGATATCCTTAATCTTACTTCCAGGTTCACTGTTGCCAGGATGCTTGAAAGGGAGGATTTTAAAAATAGATATAAAAATAATTCTCCCATAGCTATTATGGAATTTCTTTATCCAATAATGCAGGCCTATGACTCAGTTGCCATACAGGCAGATGTTGAACTGGGCGGGACCGACCAGAGATTTAATCTGTTAATGGGAAGGGAGCTCCAAAAGGAATTTGGCCAGAAACAGCAGATTGCCATAACCATGCCGATTTTAGTTGGAACTGACGGAATTGATAAAATGAGTAAAAGCCTGGGAAACTATATAGGAGTCTACGAACCTGCGCAAGAAATTTTCGGTAAAATAATGTCAATTCCGGATAGTGTTTTAATTGATTATTTCAGACTTCTTACTACAATAGAGCCACAACAGCTCATAGAAATAGAGAATGATATAAAAGAAGACAGATTAAATCCTTCACTGGCGAAAAGAAGACTGGCAAAAATAATAATAGAGAATCTCTATAACAGAACAGCAGCCCTAAAAGCGGAGGAAAATTTTGATTTAATATTTAAGAAAAAAAAAGTGCCGGAAAAAATTGAAGAATATATTATTGACGCAAATGATCTGGAAGGTAAAAAAATAAGTGTTGTAAAATTATTAAATGATTCCGGCCTGTCCTCTTCTAATAGTGAAGCCAGGAGATTAATAACCCAGGGTGGAGTTAAAATTGGCAATGAAAAAATAAATGATGTAAACCTCGAGCTTGATTTGACCGGGTTAAATAATAAAGTTATACAGAAAGGAAAGAGGTATTTCAGGAAAGTAGTGGTAAAAAATTAAATATTAATGGATATTTTATAAACTGTTACACAACGTAAATTTTAGATAATCTAATTTTAAGCTCTCTCTATTTTTTATTCTTCTTTGCTTCTTCCAGTATCTCAACAGTCCACCTGGCAGCGTTTCCGCATACAGATGTACAGCCCCAGTCATGTCCTCCTGCCAGCTCAAATTTTTCTTTTTCGTCCTTATCCAGTAAATAAAAAGGTCTTCCATACAATTTCCTGTGTATCAGATTGCATGTGATGGTTCCATATTTTTCAATGAATTTATCATGTAGTTTTTTAACCAGCGGCTTCAGTATTCTGTTCTTTTTTGACCCTCTCAGGTCATCAGGGTCAACGCCTATGTCATAAGTATTTCTTCCAAACTCCAGTCCCAGAAAAAATGCTCCAGCAAGATATGCACCGCACATTCCGTCTCCCTGGTCTGCTCCTCCGCCTCCAAGCCCGCTTAGGACTTTAAAAAAATCATTATTATCAATGTTGTAAACATCAAGTAATGCTTTAATGGTGGCCTGGGAGCAAACGCCCCATTCATTTTCGTATTTATAGGCAAGGTCATACGCTTTTTGTGCTTTTGTTTTTGGCATGTTTGGACTCCTTTTTATTTATTGATATAAGTTTTTTCAATAACAATAATTTTAGTTTAATCATCTAATAGAATTTTATCTAAAGTACTTGAATATTCTAATAACTGCAAGTAAAAATTGCAGATTTTAAATTATTTTTTCTTTTAAATAGCCTTAGAGTTATTTTGATTTATTTTTTATATCTACTCAAATATTATTTTATCCGTAGGATATTTTGTCTTAACTTTTAATTTCCTGTTTTATATTTTTAAATTCATAAAAATACTTAATTATTTTTTTCCCTATTTCTGTAAAGGGATTGATTCCTGATATTTTATTTAAAGTCTTTTCTATGCCTTCTTTTGTGATTAATCTTTTTAATTCAGGTGCGCTAACATCTTCGGGGAAGTCAAAATTGTAAGCGGCAGCACAAATCTTAATAATATTATCGGGAAGCAGGTCATTATTCAGGCATAGATTAATGCTTCCCACTATTCTATCTGACTTACCGAGTTTTCTGATTGGATCTCGCCCGACTCTTAAAACAGTGTCCTTTAACATAGGATTTCCAAAACGGGTCAATACATCTATCATTACTTCCTCTTGTTGCTTCAAAGTAATATCTTCAGGATATTTTTTAGTTAAAGCTACACTTGTTTCCTTAAGAGCTCCCAGAAATATCTTTTTTATAAAGCTATCTTTAAAACAATCATGGACATATTTATATCCTTTTAGGTATCCAAGATAACCCAGTGCAGCGTGTCCAAGGTTGTAGGTAAAAAGCTTTCTCTCAAATTCAGCTAAAAAATTGTTAACCGGATACATACCTTTAATCGGGAGAGGCTTGCTTTTTATAGCATTACCATCGTATGGTAATTTGTGATATGAGTCCGCAACTGCATACAATGGGTCGATTGATTTAAGAGTGGTTGATGACTGTGGTACCATCCTTGCTACTATCATTCCTACAAAACCAATATTTTCGTCTGACCATATTCGAAGTTCTGTGTTTAGATTTTTATATACAAAATTTTTAAGTTCTTCATATGCATCATGGGTGTTCTCACAGAGGTAAATATCTATGGGACGGGGGTTGGCCATCATTCTTTTTTTTATCCCCTCGGAAATGCTTACAGATATCGACTCTAATTGTGATACCCCGACAGCAGTACCGATAACATCTGCAAGTGCAATACTGGAAGCTATCTTATTAATATCATTTATTGCTATGCATTCCATATTGTCAATGGTCATATTTATTTCTTTCTTTTTATAGGCATCAAGCAATTTTAAGGGATATTTTTTACTTTTATTGAGAAGATTAATTAAACTTTCATTTGACTCGACAAAAATGGTATGATAACCAATTTCCCAGAAAAGCTGGCCCATAAACCCTCTACCGATATTGCCTGCACCAAATTGTACCGAAGTTTTAATTTTATTCAAATTTTTATTGTGATTTTATAATTGAATTTATAGTAATGGAATCCGTTATAAGAACATCAACCATATTTGCTTTTAGTATAGAAGTTATTGCTTTATGCTTATGTTTACCATGGCATATAATGACTTTATTCTTTATTTTTTTAAGCTGTTGGTAGCTTATGGCAATTTTATTTTTTTCCAGTAGAGGAATATAATTACCATTTTCATCGAAAAAATTTATGGTCAATTCACTGCAGGCTCCGCTTGTAGTTACTAAATCCATCATTTTTTTGTTCAACAGGTTAAATAACTTTGATCTGGAATTAGTAACACCTACGCCCATTATAGCTATATCAATATTATCCCAGAACTCTGTTACGTTTTTTATACTGTTTTCTTTTAAGAGAGAACTTCTGAGTTTTTGTTGTTCAACAATGGCAGGGCAGTTTAAAAAATAGTACTGTCCATTTAGAATAGAGCCGAGGGTGCTTACTATACGGTTGGGATGGGAACCACCAACCAGGTAGCTGTTGCTGAAGCCACCCATAATCTGGATTATTTTTCTTTCTGAACTATATGTAAAGTTAAATGTCTTAAGACTGTTAACAGTTTTTTCAACTGATTCTCCCAGATTAATTCCTATAATTTTAGCCTGGTTTATCATACCGGCAACATATGGAGCTGCAAATTTTCCGATATTATTTTCGGTAAAAGACTCTGATTTTGATGACATTATTAACACATCTTTAAGCTCGGGAAATAACTGTCTGAATTCTATTTCTTTTCTCAGGGATCTTAATCCATACTGGTCAAAATTAATCAGGATTTTTACAATTCCTTTTTCTTTTGCATATGAGATGAGTTGTGATACATAGGATCTTGAAATCCCCATTTTTCTGGCAATTTCATTCTGACTCATATTTTTTTCGTAGTATAGAATACTGGCTCTTGCAGCCAGTTCACTTTTATTGAATTCCATATTAGATATATTTTAATAAAATTTTGTAATTATATTAACATTTGACTAAAATAGTGTCAATATTAATTAAGAGTGACAAAAGTTATTAACAAAACGAATATTAATAAATGCGGCCTATTTGAAGTAAAAAATTACTATTTATAGTATTTTATAATGAAAATATAAATTTCCGTGAGGTAGAAATTATAATTTGGACGTTAAGTGTGATAATTTAATAAATATCGGTTACTTAAAAGGGAGTGAAATGGTATTCAGACTATTATAAAAAGCAAAATGCATTAAACAAAAAAAGAAATATCGTAGTTATGAAAGTGTAGTTATTTTTTTGTATCAAATTGAAGTTTTTTTAATATTAGAATAAAGTAATTTTAATAAAAACAGTAAAAGTTTTAAATGATAGGAGAAAAAAATGTCCAGATATATTATTGCACATGATTTTGGAACTACCGGAAACAAGGCAACGCTTTATGACGAGCAGGGTAATTTATTATACAGCGAATTTGTAGGTTACCATACTTTTTACCCGGATATTAATTGGGCAGAACAGAATCCCGATGACTGGTGGAATGCTATATGTATATCCACAAAAAACCTTATAGGTAAAAGCAAGATTGATAAAAGGGAAGTAGCTGTAGTTAGTTTTAGTGCCCAGATGATGGGATGTCTACCTGTTGATAAAAAAGGCAATCCCTTAAGAAAGTCTATTATATGGGCGGACCAGAGAAGTGTAGGGCAGGCCCGGAAGCTGGAGAGGGAAATTGGAGAAGAAAAAATATATAATATTACCGGTCATAAAATAAGCCCGACCTATTCAGTAGAAAAAATAATGTGGGTAAAGGAAAATGAACCCGATATATATAAGAATACATTTAAATTTGTCCAGGCAAAAGATTATATCGTTAGTAAGCTAACCGGTAAATTTGTTACCGATTATTCAGATGCATCAGGCATGAATCTGTTTGATATATTTAAAAAGGAATGGTCTCCAGAAATTTTGAAAGTGTCAGGCCTGGATATAGAAAAATTACCCGAGCCACATTGTTCATTTGATATTGTTGGTGAAGTATCTTATTCAGTCGCCGCTGAGACCGGCCTTGAAGCAGGTACACCTGTGGTTATAGGTACCGGTGATGGTACAGCTGCCAGTGTGGGAGCCGGAGTAGTAAGTGAAGGAAAGGCTTATAATTATATCGGTTCTTCTTCCTGGATTGCCCTGGCAACCAACAAGCCCATTCTCGACCCGGAGCGTAAGACTTTCAACTGGATTCATGTTGACCCCAATATGTACATGCCCTGCGGGACAATGCAGACCGCAGGTGCTTCATATAGCTGGTTAAAAGATAATATATGCCTTCTGGAACAAAAAGCAGTAGAGGGCCTTAATATAACCCCTTACGAGTTAATGGACCTTTCTATTGAAAAGTCATTGCCAACGGCTAACAGGCTTATTTTTCTTCCTTATTTAATGGGTGAAAGAAGTCCGCACTGGAATCCCAATGCCAGGGGAGCTTTTATTGGCCTCACCTTAAAACATAATAGAAATGATATTATCCGCTCGGTTATGGAAGGAGTTACTTATAACCTTAAAATGATTAGTGAAATTTTTGAAGGCGTGATTGATTTCTCGGAGATAAGGGTAATTGGTGGCGCAGGCAGTCCTGTCTGGAGGAAGATAATGGCTGATATATATAATAAAAAAGTACTCAGGCCAAAAATACTGGAAGAAGCAACTTCACTGGGAGCAGCAATTGTTGGTGGAGTGGGCGCGGGTATATTTGATAGCATAAAAGTTGCTGAAAAATTAAACCCGATAGTAGAAACTCGGGAACCGAATCCGGAAAATGTAAAAGAGTATGAATCACTCTACCCTGTATTCAAAGAAACCTATGAATCACTGGTAAGAGTATATGACAGGCTGGCATCATTATAAATTTCAGATTAATAGGACTAAAAAAATATATTTTAAGCTTATTTAATTTTTAATTTATAAGTATAAGTTGAAAGGATAAGTTTTTTATGAATAGTTTAATAAAAATCCTTAAAGAAGCAGGCGTTGATTCAGCCTGCCGGGAAATTGGAATTAATTTTGATAAGATTTTTCAGACCAATCTGAGCATAAATCCATATCAGGAGCATAAATGGTATGTAAATAATCATTCAAAAGTGGTTGTTTTTAGTGCTGTTCCGGTCGAAGATAAACATGACAGGCTGTTCTGGGAAGAATGGTTCCGGATGCGTGATGAAGATGTATCTTATCATCACATATTAACGTTGTGGCGCCCGAAAATGATGATATTCATCCTGAGAAAACTCTCGCCAAAAAATGGTACATTACTAACGACCCCGATATGTCACCATGGTTATTAAGAAGGTAGAAGGAAATAATTTTTTTTAGATTTGGTTTAAACAAAATATACCTTAAATATTTATAAGTTAATTTAAAAAATACAAAAGGAAATATAAATGAGAAAGCTGGAAAAATATATGAATGATTTTAATGAATATAAGATACCCGAAAAGATGAAAGCCACTGTATTGTCCGGAGTGGGGTTTGAAAATATTGCTACAGAGGAGGTACCGGTTCCTGAACCCGGTCCGAAGCAATTGCTTGCCAGGGTTGATGCAGCTGGAGTCTGCACCTCAATATTAAAAATAATTGAGCAGGGTGCCATGCATAAATTTCTGTATGGATGGGACCCTGAAAAGTGGCCTTTAATCATGGGAGACGAAGGTTCGCTTACTGTAGTAAAGGTGGGGGATAAGCTTAAGGATAAATATGCTGTAGGTAAACGTTACGGTCTTCAACCTGCTGTTAATACCAGGCCAGTAAATTATACTGAAAGATATTATAATAACGGTAAGGGCATAGAGAAAATGGGGGTAGGTTATACTCTTCCAGGACAGCTGGCAGAATATATTTTGATCCAGGAAGAAATAATTAATGCTAATTGCATTGTACCCCTGAAAGATAATGATATGCCCTATTTTGCTGTATCAATGGCCGAGCCCATATCATGTGTCTTATCATCACAGACGCGTAATGTTCATATATATAAAGATACACCACAATCTTTAAGATATTCAAAACTGGGTATAAGAGAAAATGGGGTCTGCATAATTGTGGGCGCCGGAGCAATGGGGAAAATACATCTGGAACTGGCAATGCGGTTTAAGCCCGGAATTTTAATAGCAGTTGATATCCTAGAGGAGAGATTAAACTGGGTTGTAAGAGTTTTAGGGCCAAAAGCAGAAAAAAAGGGCATAAAGCTATTAACCTCTACTCCGGATAAAATTCATGATCTTTTAGGCCATGTTACTGATGGAAAAATGGCTGATGATATTATACTTGCTGTGGGAAACAGGCATGCACAACAACAGGCCTTTGAGTTATTGGGTTTTGGGGGAGTTATAAATCTGTTCGGGGGTCTTCTCAGGGGAGACTCTATATTAGATGTAGATAATATAAGAGTACACTATGATGAGATAAAGATTGTTGGTTCTTCCGGTGGAGATACAGGTGACTATATACAGACCCTGGAAGCTATAAGCAATAATGAAATAGATCCCGGTAATTATGTTGCTGCAGTGGGAAGCATTGATAGTGCTCCAAAAGTTTTAGAGATGATAAAAAATAACCAGATTAAGGGAAAAGCAATTCTATATCCCCATATAAGACAGACAGGTCTTCAAATGGTAGATTACTGGGATGGGAAAAAGGAAAAAATTTTTCTGGAAATGGGACTACTTTAATTACATATAAGAGCCGCTATACCGATTGTATTCAAGTTATAATTCTTTAAAGACATAAATTATTATGTATGTTAATTAAACTACATGTTTCTTTTCAAGATTAATTTTGCATTTGGTGTTTAGAAAATTAATAGGAGAGGTTGTTTAATAAAATTTTGTAATTATATTAACATTTGACTAAATCAGTGGCAATATTAATTAAGAGTGACAAAAGTTATTGACAAAATAAATATTAATAAATATAATTAATCTATCTGTAAAAGAATTAATTGGTATCTTTTTTACGACAAAATAGACAAAATAATTTCTTTGATAGTAAAGTATTATAATCTAAATATTCAGGTATCAGTAAATTTCAAGTACATATAACATCAAATGTAAATTTCAAATATACACAACATCAAATCATAATATAGATTATTTTAAATGATTGATTCAAACAATAAAAAAAGAATAGTGTTAGTAACAGGTTCTGCACAGGGTATTGGTAAAGCAATCGCAATTAATCTCATAAAACAGGGTAATACAGTAATATTTACTGACATAAATAAAGGTATATTATATGAAACTCAAAAAGAAGTAGAAGAATTAAAGAAAAATTGTTCATTCTATATACTTGATGTTTCAAAATCGGATGAAGTAAAAGAAATAGTAAATATTATATGGAAAAAATATAAGAGAATAGACATTCTGGTGAATAATGCCGGTATAACAGCTTTTGGAAAGATTGAAGATGTTAATGATGAAATGCTGGATAGAATGCTTGAAGTAAATTTTAAAGGAGCCTTTTATCTCTGCAGGGAAGTTGCACCCATAATGAAAAAGCAACTTTATGGAAAAATAGTGAATGTCTCTTCAATAACTGCAAAGCGGGGTGATAATACTACCGTACCGTGTTATGGACCTTCCAAGGGGGCGTTAATGGTCCTTACAAAATCTTTAGCCAGACAGTTAGGCCCATTTGGTATAAATGTAAATGCTGTGGCACCTCATGCAATAGATACTCCTATGATGAAACTCTGGAATGAAGATAAGAAAAAAGAGTCTGCAGAAGCTTTACCGGTAAAAAGAATTGGAACACCGGAAGATGTAGCGTCGGCTGTTTCGTTTCTGGTATCCGATGAAGCGAGTTTTATAACAGGTCATGTAATTAATGTAGATGGCGGACATTTTATGGATTCCTGAAGTTTTTGTCATAATATAGAAGATATTTTAATAAGTATAAAAATATTACTTATATATTATAAGGAGGTTGATGAGTATTGAAGAATAAAAGGAGATTTGCCTGTGATAACTAATATAAATTTTATATTAGGCCCTGACACAAACAAATCTCAAAAAAAATTTAGCAGAGTTAATCCAAAAAGTAAAGTAAATATGGAGGTGATATAAAGTATAAATAACGTGTGATTTTAATTATTATTGTATGAACGAAAGGATGTTAAATGAAAAAATTACTATTATGGATGGTAATTTCTATTTTGAGTATATTAATTATTGTATCTTTCTCACTTTCTGGATGTAAAGAAGAAGCAGCCGGTGAAGCAGTTGAAGAAGTACCTGAGGAAGAAGTTGAAGAGGAAGCCCTGGCCGAAGAGGAAGTAGCCGAAAAACCTGTCACCATAACCATTGCCACTGTTAATAACCCGGATATGATGGTTATGCAGGAGCTCTCTGATAACTTTACTGAAGAGACAGGCATTGGATTGGAATGGGCAGTTCTTCCTGAAAATGAGTTGCGACAGAAAGTAACCGAAGATGTAGGCCTTGGCGCCGGTAAGTTTGACATCGTTACCATTGGAATAATTGAAGTTAAGAACTGGGTTAATTATGAATGGATTGTTTCACTTGACCCATTCTTTGAAAACATGAGTGATGAGAAACGACAGACTTATGATTATGAAGATGTAATTGAATCGGTCAGGGAAGGTTTAAGCGTAGACGGTGTTCTTTATGCTCTTCCATTTTATGGAGAGACCAGTATGGTATTTTATAGAAAAGATCTGTTTGAAGAAGCAAGTTTAACCATGCCTGAAGAACCTAGCTGGGATCAGATTTACGATTTTGCCAGCAAGCTTCATGACCCCGGCAATGAATTATATGGCATGGTTATTCGCGGGCTTCCCGGATGGGGAGAGAACATGGCTGTCTTCTGTACCATGATTAATGCATTTGGTGCCCGCTGGTATGATATGGAGTGGAATGCCCAGTTTGATACTCCGGAAATGAGAGATGCCTTTGAGATGTACTACAAAATTGTTAAAGATGTTGCCGAACCGGGAGCAACCGGTGTTGGATTTACAGAAGGTCTGACTTTAATGTCCCAGGGGAACGGAGCAATTTGGTACGACGCTTCAGTTGCAGCCGGTGTCCTGAACGATAGCAGTCAGTCAAATGTGGCGGGGAATATTGGTTATGCAAAGGCTCCATGGGCAAAGAAACATGATAATGGATGGTTATGGGCCTGGTCCCTGGCTATAGAAGCTGCCAGTGATAATAAAGATGAGGCATTTGAATTCCTTACATGGGCAACAAGCAAAGATTACATACAGCTGGTTGGAGAAACAAAAGGATGGGTTTCAGTTCCATCAGGCTCCAGAGAAAGCACATACGAAAACCCGAATTATATGGAAGTTGCCGACTTTGCTCCGCATGTGCTTAAGGCAATAAAAGCAGTGGATTATAATAATCCGACACTGGAAGAAGTTCCTTATATAGGAACTCCGTTTGTAGTTATCCCTGAATGGTCCAATCTGGGAACAGAGGTTGCCCAGATTCTTGGAGCTTATATTTCTGATGATGTGACTACTGATGAGGCACTTCAGCAGTGCCAGGATATTGCCAATAAAATTGCTAAAGAAGGTGGCTATCAGGATTAATAAGCCTGAATAGGGTTAATATATTCGGGAACAGGTTTCTTAAGTCTGTTCCCGAATATTAGCTAAAGAAAATTGGAATAAAATAATCTTATATAAATATATGCAATAACAATGGATAAAATCATATGGAAAGAGAAATAAGGAGTAACAGAATTCTGACACTCCCTGCAATTATAGTGGTTGCTCTGGTGACACAAATTCCCATACTTTTAACTTTATATTACAGCATGAGAAGATGGATTATAGTGAGACCGGATCTGACCCGCGATTTTGTGGGTCTTGCCCATTACAAGGAGTTATTCACAAGCAGTGAATTCTGGATTGTATTTAAAAATACTCTTACTCTCACTATATCTTCACTGGCAGCCTGTCTTGTTATTGGTATAGCTCTGGCTTTTTTACTTTATCGGCCATTCCCCGGTGTCGGAATCGCACGGACTCTTCTTATTTCTCCTTTTTTCATAATGGATTCGGTCATAGGTGTATTCTGGAGAAATGTTATAATGGAACCAACCTACGGCCTTATTGGAAGAGTCTTTAAACTTATAGGATTGCAGGTACCGGAAGTGCTAAGCCAGTATCCGCTTTTTGTTGTAAGCTTACTTGTTGTATGGAAATGGGCGCCTTTTTTCTTGCTGGTAACTATAGCAGGACTGCAATCAATACCGGAAGAAGTAATAGAAGCATCTTTAATAGACGGTACGAGTACTCTGGGAAGAGTTTTCAGGGTAATGTTACCGATGATAATGAAATATATCACAATCAGCCTTATTCTTGGGCTTATATTTATATTAAAGACATTTGGGTTAATTTTTACTACCACGCTAGGCGGCCCGGGATTTGCATCTACCAATTTTCCTTATTATGTTTACAGGACATCTTTTCTAGGGTGGAATATAGGCAAAGGCTCAGCAATTGCAGTAATTTTGGTTATTATATCACTTGCTATATTAATGACTACATTTAGATTGCTGAGAAAAAGCATAGTGGAGGAAAACATATGAGAAATTATGTGTCTATGTTGATAAGGATAATTGTATTTGTGGTTGCATTAATTTATTTTTTTCCGGTTTTATGGATGATTTTATCAGGTTTCAAGAATGAAGTTGATGTAGTAAACCCATCACTTTTTTTTGAACCTACTCTTGCTCAATACAGATTAATATTTAGCGGGAGAATAACTCATTATTTTTCAAATTCAATAATTATTACAGCTTCTGCTACTCTTCTGGCAATGTTACTGGGTGTACCTGCTTCCTATGGTATCGTAATGATGGCAAGGCTCAGAAAAAGCGGAGAAAATTTATTTTTCTGGTTTATATCTACCATTATTCTACCGGAAGTATGCGTGGTTATCCCTATATTTGTTATTTTTAATACTTTAAATATCCTTGATACTCATCTGGGTTTAATATTAGTTTATACCGGAGTCAATACCCCTATAGTCATATGGATGATGCGGTCATTTTTTAAAGATATTCCTATTGAATTAATAGAAGCTTCCAGAATAGATGGTGCTTCTGAGACAACTACTTTTTTTAAAATTGTATTTCCGCTATCACGTCACGGTTTATCAGCTACAATTCTTTTACTTGTAATTTTCATCTGGAATGAATTTTTCTTTGCACTCAGCCTTACATACTATAATGCTGCTACTATCTCTATACATATGGCTACATATATGACCCAGGAGGGGTTATTCTGGGCTAAAATGAGTGCTATTTCAACTCTGGCTATTCTACCACCAATTATACTGGGCTGGTTTAACCAGAAACAATTAATTCGTGGTTTGACTATGGGTGCTATAAAAGGATAATGAGGTTACGGATATTTCCTTCTTTAATAAGGAAAACAATACGAATAACCTACTAAAATATATTAGACTCATAAGAAGGAGATGACTTTTTGTGAAACAATATCTTCTGGGTATAGATATCGGTACCTCAAACTCAAAGGGGATTATAAGCAATCTTGAGGGGAGAATTATAAAGTCTTATTCAATTTCTCATTCAGTAAGTAATCCCCGTAGTTGCTGGGCCGAGCATGATTCAATTAAAATCTGGTGGGATGATTTTAAAAAAATTTGTAATGAATTGTTAAGTAAAAAGAGTATTAAAAATGATGAAATTGCTGCGATAGGCTGCAGTGGCCTTGGTCCTTCAATGGTTCCTATTGATAAAAATGGGGACCCTTTAAGGCCTGCAATTTTATATGGAATTGATACAAGGTCAAAAAATGAGATAAAATATCTTAATAAAATATTGGGTCTGAAGAGCATATTCGAAAACTGTGGTCAAATATTGTCTGTGCAATCTGTTGGAACTAAAATATTATGGTATAAAAAAAATGAACCGGATAAATATAAGATAACCTCCAAAATATTAACTGCGAACGGTTTTATAATATATAAACTTACAGGCAGATATTCGATAGATTTATGTTCAGCTATTTTTTTTAGTCCTCTTTTTAACATAAACAGGCTATGCTGGAACATAGAAATAAGTGAAAAAATTGGTATTTCTATGTCTGTGCTTCCTGATATATATAAACCTTATGATGTTATTGGTGAAGTTACTAAAGAAGCATCAAGAGAAACAGGACTTGCAGAAGGAACACCTATTATTGCGGGGGCAGTTGATACTTTTGCTGAGGCAGTAGGAGCAGGTGCAATTGAATCAGGAGACGTTTTCTTATCTTATGGTACTACTATGACTGTAATTGTTAATTCAAGCTCTTTAAAAACACATACTGCTCTCTGGGCAAATATGCATTATGTCCCTGATATTTATACTTTAATAGGTGGAATGGCGACGTCTGGTGCACTTACTACCTGGTTTATTAAAAATTTTATGCAGGTAGAGAGCGAAGTATTAAAAACAAATGGTCTGAGCGTATACCCAGTTTTAAGTGATATGGCATCAAAAGTGCCTGCCGGGGCAGAGGGCCTTATAATATTGCCGTATTTTAGTGGAGAGAGGACCCCTATTAACGATGAGTCAGCAAGGGGCATAATAGTGGGGTTAAACCTGTCGCACTCCAGAGAACATATCTACCGTGCACTTTTAGAAAGTACAGCGAATGGTGTTGCCCATCATCTGGATATAATTGGTAAAATGAATATAATCCCTAAAAGGATAATTTCAGCAGGTGGTGGAATAGAAAATGAAACATGGACTCAAATTGTAAGTGATGTTACAGGATTAAAACAGATATGTATAGGAGAAAGTGGATACAATGCACCTGTGGGGAATGCTTATATGGCAGGGTTTGGAATAGGTTTATTCAAAAATTTTTCAATGCTTAAAAATAAATGGGTAAATAAAGAAAGTATAATTGAACCTGATAAAAAAAAGCATTTAAAATATAAAAAATATCTGAAAATTTATAGGAGTTTGTATAAGAATACTAAAGAAGAAATCCATAAATTAGTTAAATTATCCAGTTGATTAAAATACTGAAAAAATTAAAAATAATCTTTTTATTTTATTAAAAATTCTGGTAATATTAATATTTTAAAAAAACGTTTTTTAGTTTACACTGTAAATGTCTGAAAATTGGAAATTGCACTACAATAGAAAGGGGTTATTTAATAATGGTAAAAAAATTAAAGTCAATTTTTGAGTGCAGAGAGGATACATTAAAATTTAAAGAAATTCCGGTTTGCAGTTACAAAAAAGACATTAATGAAGAAATAAAAAAAGGGGGTTTAACCAGGCAAAGGGCTATAAATCTGCTTGAGCAAATGCATACAATAAGAGCCCTGGAAGATATGTTGGTGCAGATAAAGTTTGGTTTATATAAACCACTTCCTAAATTCTCTTATGTCGGGCCGACCCATCTTTCAATAGGCCAGGAAGCAACTTCTGTTGGTTCAATATCTGCTATTTCTCCTTATGATTATATAACAAGCTCACACAGAGGACATGGTGACGCAATTACCAGGAGCTTTAACGTAATAAAGGCAATGGATAATAAAGCCCTGGTAGAGCATTTGAAAAAAAGGAAGAAATACCTGGATGCTATTGAAGAGAAATTCAGTGAAGATGATTCTAGGGAAGTAATGGAAGAAATAGCAATAAAAATACATATCTATAGAATGATTGCTGAACTTTTTGGAAGAAAGGACGGATATTGCAGGGGAGTTGGAGGCGGCATGCATATTGCTGACTTTGAAATGGGCCATTTAGGTGCAAATGCCATAGTGGGAGGTCATGTCCCGATAGCAGTTGGTGCTGCAATGTCTTTAAGATACAGGGATGAAGATAAAATGGTTTTATGCCTGGCGGGGGACGGGGCTTTCAGCAACGGAGTTGTTCTTGAGTCGCTAAACCTGGCATCAATGGCACAGTTTAAAAATGGTCTTATGAGAAAAAAAGCCGGGGTTCCCGTAATATTTGGAATAGTAAATAATCAGTATGCTATGTCAGGAGAGGAGAAGGGCGAAATTACAGGTGTTGATTCTCTGGCACGCAGGGCAGCGGGTTTTGACCTGGATATCATGCATGCTGAAGTAATTGACGGCATGAATGTTCTGGCAGTGGCTGATGCTGTTAAAAGGGCAAAGGAAATAATTAGTAAAGGAAAAGGCCCGGTATTATTAGAATTTATGACATATAGGTATAAAGGACACAGCCTTTCTGACCCGCTTACATATCGTGACCGGGAAGAAGTTGAAAAATGGTCAAAAAGGGACGCTATAGCAACTTTTGAAGGAAAACTTTTGAAAGCAGAATTCCCTAAAAATCAGGGAGGAAAAATAACCAGAGACGAAATGGATTCCTTAAATAAAAAAGTACACTATAGAAATGAAGCCATGTCCGTTTTTGCATCAAATGCCCCATTCCCGGAAGAAGATACTCTAATGTTACATCTGTTTTCTTCAAAAGACGGAAATGATGTGCTGGAAGAGTTTTCAAAACCAGAGCTGGCATCACCATCTCTACCGAAATATAAAAGAAATGAGAATGGTCAGATAAATGCACGTATTGCAATAAGGGAAGCCTTGATAGAAGAGCTGGCAAGGGACAAAAGAGTAATATTATTCGGGGAAGATGTAGCTGACTACGGAGGCGCTTTTGGAGTTACAAACGACCTCCTGAAAACTTTTGGAAGGGACAGGGTATTTAATACCTCCATATCTGAAGCGGCAATGGTAGGAAATGCGGTAGGTATGGCTATGACAGGTTTAAGACCTGTAGTAGAAATAATGTATAATGACTTTATAATGCAGGCTCTGGGGCAGATTGGAAACCAGGCCGCAAAGTGGAGTTATATGTCAGGCGGGCAGATAAGCATCCCGGTAGTTATAAGAACAACTATTGGAGGGGGGAAAGGATATGCCGGGCAGCACTCCCAATCACTGGAAGCTCTGGTTACCCATATACCGGGGTTAAAAGTAGTGGCCCCTGCATCTCCTTATGATGCTAAAGGGCTTTTAAAGTCAGCCATAAGGGATAGTAACCCTGTTGTATTTTTCGAGCAACAGCTTATCTATAACAGCTACGGTGTTGTACCGGAAGAAGAATATTTAATTCCTATAGGAAAAGCAAAAGTGCTTAAAGAAGGAAGTGATATTACCATTGTATGCTGGTCATATATGGTGGAGCAGTCCATACAGGCAGCAGAGTTGCTGGAAGAAAACGGGATATCAGCAGAAGTCATAGATATCAGGTCACTTATACCGCTGGATATAGATACAATAACCACATCAGTTAAAAAAACCGGTAAAGCGATAATAACATCTCAGGAAGTTTCACAGGGCGGGTTTATGTCGGAAATAGCGACTCAAATTCAGGAAAATGTATTTGATTATCTGGATGCACCGATTCAGAGACTGGGTGCTCCTAATTGTATTCCACCATCATCCCAGAATTTAGAGAAGCTATTCCTTCCGGATTCTGCAAAGCTGGTAGAAATTATAAAGAAAAATTTTTAATAATAAGTTAATAGTGATATTATTTAATTTTTAGAAGATAAAAAATTAAAATTTTCTAATATATAATTTTAATATAATATATTTGGTGAACTTCAAAGATTAAAATAAATTACGGGAGGATAAAGTATGCATGAGGTAATTATGCCCAAGCTGGGGCTTACCATGGAGTCAGGGGTTATCGAGAAATGGCATAAAAAAGAAGGAGATAAGGTTGAAAAGGGAGATGTACTTTTTGAAGTAATGACCGATAAGGTAACAGTTGAAGTAGAAGCTTATGACTCGGGATATCTTAAAAAGATATTAACAAAAGAAGGGGAAGAGGTTCCTGTAACAGAGGTAGTTGCATATATAGGTGAAAAAGAAGAAAAGTTACCTGAAGATATTGAGAAAAAAGTAAAACAGGGGCGGGGAAAAGAAAAAGTTTCAGCCGGTAAAGGAGAAAAAAAAGAAATTGAGGGTGCACCGGTAGAAGTTAAAAAGGGAAAAGAAAAAGCTAAATCCACTGGAGGAAAAATAAAGATATCGCCACTTGCGAGGAAAATCGCAGAGGAAATGAATATAGATATAAGTGAAATAGGAGAGGGCTCCGGCCCCGGAGGAAGAATAATAAAGGAAGATATCATAAAATATTCAGGGAGCAAAGGGGAACAGGCTGAAAAGAAAACCACGGAAAAAGAGCCAGAAGCAACTGTTTCCGAAATAAAGATAAAATCTGCCAATCCTCTTAAGGGTATGAGAAAAATAATTGCCGAGAGGATGAGTTATTCAAAAACTAATATCCCTCACATTGTTATAAATTCATTGGCTGATACTACAGAGTTTATCAGGTTAAGGGAAATGATTAAAGATAAAATAATTGCCAGCTATGGAGTAAAGATAACTTATACAGATATCCTGCTCAAAATATGTGCAGTTGCATTAAGAGAAAATATAGAAGTAAATTCAACACTGAATGATGAAAAATATATTATTTACGAAGATGTGAATATTGGTATGGCTGTCTCTGTGGAAGGAGGCCTTATTGTACCGACTATTTTCAATTGTGATAAACTCGGAATACTTGAAATTGCAAAAAAGAGAGTAGAACTTCTGGATAAAGTAAGAAATGAGAAATTAAAACCGGACGAAATAAAAAACGGGACTTTTACTTTAACCAATATGGGTATGTTTGGGGTAAGGTCTTTTTCAGCTATAATTAATCCTCCACAGGCAGCTATTCTGGCAGTAGGGGAAATTTATAATGCACCGGCAATAGTCAACGAAAAAGTTGAAAATCGTTCATTTATGAATCTGTCATTGTCATGCGACCACAGGATAATAGACGGAGCGCTGGGAGCAAGATTTTTACAGAGGGTGGTTGAATTAGTAGAAAACCCGGAGATGCTTGCCATATAAAGGAATAAAAAAAATATGATTAATAATATTTAATATTGATTACAATCAAATCAGGGTCTAATTGTTTTTTTCCGTAAAGTTAGATATTTATGGTGGATACAGGATATTTAAATATCTGATGGAAGTTTAGAAGTATGCTCTGTTTTACATCATAGATGCTAATATCCTCTTCGGTCAGATTATTAATTGAGATCTGGGGATAATTTTTAAGACCGCACGGTATAATATTATCAAAATAGGCGGGTTCAACATTTACATTCAGGGAAAAGCCGTGCATGGTAATCCATCTTTTAACTCTGATTCCAATTGATGCTATCTTATTATTGTTAACAAAAACACCCCTGTGTTTCTGGACCCTTTTACCCCTGATCCCGTATTTTTTAAGTAATTCAATTATTACCTGTTCAAGATTGTAAACATAAAGAGTTATATCTTTTTTAAAGTAGGCTAAATTAAGTATCGGATAGCCAACAAGCTGGCCCGGTCCATGGAATGTTATATCACCGCCTCTGTTAGAATTGATTAATTCTATACCCTGATTATTTAATTCTGCTTCGTCTACCAGCAAATTTTCAGTAATGCCATTGTTCCCGGTGGTTATAACAGGGGTGTGCTCAAGAAGCAGTATTATGCCTATACCGTTTAAATCTTTGACCTTATTAAAAAAATATAGTTGAAGCTTATAGGCATCGGCATATTTCATAATACCCGGATCCATAAACAATATTTTTTGGTTTATGTCTTTTAATGATTTTCTCTTACCTGATTCCAGGGTCTCAATAATTTTATCAGAAATATCCTGGCCCGATATTTTTTTATTATCAGATGTCATATTTTGATTGAGGTTTTAAAAAATTTTATATTTTTTATTTTATTAAATTTGCTTTTAGATTAGTTATTTTATAATATTTTTTTTAAAATTGATAATTTTATAATTTAAGAATAACAGGAAAAATACGTTTAATTTATGTTGACTTAAGCCAGTGCTATAGTTAAAATAAATACAATTAATATGTTATAAAAATTGATTTATAAATTAATTTGCGCGGTAAATCATAATATTTTAGGTATATTATTAGCGATAAAATTATAATTTAATGAAAAAAAGCGATTACGGTATTTTTTTAAAAAAATTATATATTCTTTTATTTGCTAATGATATTTATATAGAGAAAATAAAAAGGGGGTTATTTTAACACTCTATTTTATAATGAAAAATAGTTATATCTATTATTTGAAACATAAAAGTGTAATTTTGTGTTCAGTATAAATTTCAATAGATAAACTGGTTTATTTTAGAATTAGCAAGTTAATTTATAAGTCGGGTAACAACTCGACTTTTTTTATTTGGAAGGAAGGTATTTGGAAAATGGACTTATTAATAAGGATAGCAGCTCTGGGAATTACAGTCATACTGGGGTTTTTCATAGGCTTCTTTTTTAGGAAATATATCATAGATTCCAAGCTAAGTTCAGCCGAGCAAAAGGCAAATCTATTACTGAGCAATGCAAAAAAAGAAGCGGCAACTCTGAAAAAAGAGATAATGCTGGAAGGAAAGGAAGAAATACAGAACTTAAAAATACAGGCAGAAGATGAACTGAAAAAACAGGAATTTGAACTTAAAAAAAGGGAAGACAGATTATTGAGCAGAGAGGATTCCATCGAAAAGAAAGCTCATTATCTTGAGAAGAAGGAGCAGGGATTAAATCAGATAAAAGATGAATTTGCAGCCAGAAATAAGAAACTGGAGGATGTACTGAATAAAGAGATATTAAGACTCGAAGCTATTGCCGAACTGACCAGAGATGAAGCAAAGGCGATTCTTATGAAAAAGATTGAGGATGAAGCGAAATATGAATCGGCTAAAGAAATAAGAAGCATAGAAGCCAGATTGAAAGAAGAATCGGATACACTGGCAAAGAAAATAATCTCACAGGCAATTCAGAGATGTGCCCTCGACCATGTAAGTGAATCTACAGTATCGGTGGTTAATTTACCCAATGATGAGATGAAAGGAAGAATAATTGGAAGAGAAGGCAGGAATATAAGAGTTTTTGAAAATCTCACCGGTATCAATATAATTGTTGATGATACTCCGGAAGCTGTGATACTTTCTTCATTTGACCCTGTAAGGAGGGAAATTGCAAGAGTAACACTTGAAAATCTTATAATGGATGGAAGAATTCATCCGGCCAAAATTGAAGAAATTTATGAAAAAGCAAGTAAAATTGTCAATAATGAGATAAAAGCTGAAGGGGAGCAGGCAGTTTTTGATACGGGAATATCTGAATTAAACCCGGGTCTGGTAAAAGTACTTGGAAGGTTAAAGTACAGGACAAGCTATGGTCAAAATGTTCTGCTGCATTCAAAAGAAGTGGCTTATATCGCTGGAATTATTGCTTCTGAACTTGGAACAAATGTTAAAAAAGCAAAAAGGGCCGGACTTTTACATGATATTGGAAAGGCACTTACCCACGACATAGAGGGCTCACATGCAATAATTGGCGCTGAACTTGCAAAAAGGTTGAATGAGGATGAGGAAATCTGTCATGCAATCAAAGCACATCATAATGAAGTTGAAGCCAACACAATACTTGATGTAATTATCCAGGCATCTGACCAGATATCCGGTGGAAGGCCGGGCGCAAGAAGAGAAACGCTGGAAAGTTATGTTAAAAGGCTTGAAAGCCTTGAAAAAATTGCAACGGAATTTAAAGGTATAGAAAAGGCATACGCCATACAGGCAGGCAGAGAGATAAGAGTAATGGTTAAACCTGAAGAAGTTAATGAAGAAATGTCAGTTATCCTTTCAAGGGACATTGCAAGAGAAATAGAAAAAGAAATGGAGTATCCGGGGCAGATTAAAGTGACAGTTATAAGAGAAAGCAGAGCAATAGATTATGCAAAATAGTCCTGATTTAAAACAGTTTCTGTCTGAACTGAATATAAGGGATTCACTTAATATTGAAGAAGATCTTGGTGATGGTTATGTAAGATTAAAGATATCTGAAGCTGAGAGAAGGCAGGCCCTGCAGGATATAAATTGCGTGGAAGACATAATATTGGAACTGCTCAGGAATAGCAGAGACTCGGGAAGTAAGAATATTTTTATTGGAACAAAAAAAATTGAGGACAAGAGAAGAAAAATATATTTTATAGATGACGGTTGTGGAATTCCACCCAATCTGCAAAATCTTATTTTCCAGTCAAGGGTAACTTCAAAACTAGAAAATGGCATAAAAGATTCTTACGGATTTCATGGAAGGGGAATGGCGCTTTTTTCAATTAAATTAAATGTAGATGACATAAAAATAGTTTTTTCCGATAAATCAAAAGGTGCATCCTTCTATCTTGACGTGGATCTTCTTAAAGTCCCCGAGAAAAAGGACCAGTCTATTATGCCCAGGATAATCAAGATAGATGGGGATTTAAATATTATAGGCGGTGTGAACAATATAATAAAAACGATAATCGAGTTTCAGTTGCAGGCTAAGCATATTAATTTTTATTACGGCACGCCCTCACAGATTTTAATTACCATGAGAAAAATTATGGAGAAGAATGACAATTATGAAACATATCCTAAATTTGATAAATGGGAAAAATTAATAAGTTTTGTTAAAAAAAACAATATAAAGGTGACCCGGATTCCGGCACTTACGGATAACTATAATATTATGGAAATTATTGCTCAAAAAATTTTTTATATGGATATATCGCAAAGAGGAATACAGAGAATTATATATAATGAGATTAAAGAACTCGAACCGGTAAGTTTGGATGCTGACAGCATTCCAGTAGAGGAAAAAGATGAACAGGGTGATGAGAAACGGGATAAGAAAATGGAAAAAAAATTAACTCTTTATGATGAATCAAAATTGGCGGGAAGGTTTAAAGACGAAGAAATAAGATGTATAATTGATACACTCAGGAGTAAGATTGAAGAATTAGGTAGTAAGTATTTAATTACTGCCTGCGATAATATAGAATACAAGAAAGTAAATAATATTATAAAGTTGTCAATTAAATTGAAGCAAAGAGAATAAATAATAAAATAGCAAACAAACAATATGGATAATAATATTAAATTGCTTAAGGTCTCTACAAAATCTAAGCCTAATTCAGTAGCAGGCGCTATAGCAGGAATTATAAGAAGCAGTAGCAGGGTCAGAATTCAGACCATAGGAGCGGGTGCATTAAACCAGGCTATAAAAGGAATAGCTATAGCCAGGGGATTTATAGCTCCAACAGGTCAGGAATTAATATGTATCCCATACTTTAAGGATATTGAAGTTAATGGAGAGATAAAAACTGCTATTGTAATTACTGTTGAATCCAGATAATCTATTAATTATCTTCATTAAACAAACCTTTTTAAGTTTAATTATATCATTTATTAATTAGAAATATTTACAATTATGAAAGCATATATCGAAACTTATGGCTGCCAGATGAATGAAAGTGATTCTGAAAGAATCCTATATCTTCTGGAAGAAGCGGGTTATAAAGAGACTCATGATATTGAAGGTGCTGATATTATAGTAATAAACACATGTACCGTAAGAGAGAAGGCAAAGAATAAATTATATGGTCATTTAGGTAATTTAAAAAGCTTAAAAAGTAAAAATAAAAATGTATTAATTTGCGTGGCCGGATGTGCTTCCCAGGATTTAAAGGATAGGATTATAAAAGATTTTCCTTTTGTTGATATTGTATTTGGTACCCATAACATAAATGAGCTTCCAGAATTAATAAAGAAGAGAATTTCATCCAGTAAAAGTGCATGCTCTGTTAAAGATAATGGTTTTGACCCTGATATTTTTAAAGTTAAAAGGCGTCAGGACTTTAAAGCGTATGTACCTATAATCGTTGGCTGTGATAATTATTGTTCATTTTGTATAGTTCCAAGAGTGAGAGGAAGGGAGAGATCAGTAGAACAGAAAAAAATTATAAAATATATCCGTGAACTTGTAGAGCAGGGAGTTATTGAAGTAACACTGCTCGGACAGAATGTAAATTCCTATGGAAAGAACCTGGAGAAACCGTCTAATTTCCCGATATTACTGGAGAAGGTATCGGATATAGGAGGGTTAAAAAGAATAAGGTTTATGACCTCAAATCCAAAAGATTTCTCTGAAGATATTGTCAGGGTTATAAAGAACAGGGATAACATTGCAAAACATATCCATTTACCGGTTCAGTCTGGCTCCAACAAGGTATTGAAAGACATGAATAGAAAATATACGCGTGAAGGGTACCTTAAAATCATTGATAATATAAGAACAGAAATTCCTGATTGTTTTATCACTACAGATATAATAGTAGGTTTTCCTGGAGAAGAAAGAAAAGATTTTCTTGAAACTCTGGAGCTTGTTAAAAAGGTCAGGTTCGGCAGGGCATTTACATTCATATATTCACCAAGAAGCGGAACAAGAGCAGCAAAGATGAAAGATTGTATACCGGTGGAAGAAAAGAAAAAATGGTTTAATGAACTGGTTGAAGTGCAGAATGAAAATTCCTATGAAGCTAACAAAAAGTTTATTGGTAAAAAATTTGAAGTTCTGGTTGAAGGTTATAGCGCAAAAGGCAATCTTATTGTGGAAGGAAGAATGGAGAATAACACAATCGTAAATTTTAAGGGCAGCAGCACCCTTATTGGAAAAATGATTACGATTGAGATAACGGAAGCAAAAGCGTTCTACCTGATAGGGAAGCGACCATAAATTAATTAAAAATGTAATTATGAAAAGTTCAGGAAAAGAAATTATAAATATAGAAGAAGCATATGAAAGAAACATAAAAACTTTTTTAAAGAAAAACGGAATAGACATAAAGAAAATATCAGATGGGCTTATAAATTTAAAAAAGATTCTGGTTATATGCGGCCCTACCTGTGCGGGTAAAAGTAAAATTGGAATAATTTTAGCAAAATTGCTGTATACAGATATTATATCAATGGACTCAATGCAGGTTTACAGGTATATGGACACGGGTACCGATAAGTATAACACCGGAAGGTATCAAATAGTGCAATATATGACCGATATTTTTGACCCGGATAAGAATTTAAGTGTAGTAGAATTCAAGAATTTATGTGATGAAATAATAAAGGAAAAATTTTTTAAACTATCAAGAATACCTCTGCTCGTGGGCGGTTCGGGTCTATATATCAGAAGTGTTGTAAATGGCATAGACAGGGTTCCGGATGAGAATAGAAAAATAAGGAATAAACTAAAAGAAGAAATAAAAAAATATGGAACATTGAAATATTATTTAAAATTAAAAGAATTGGACAGTGAATATGCAGAAAAGATAAGCGAAAATGACATTAGAAGGATAGTCAGAGCGCTTGAAGTTTATGAGGTAACAGGGTTACCTTTTTCAAGTTTTCAGAAGGCATGGAAGAATAAAAATTACTCTTATAATGCTATACTTATAGGGGTAAAAATGGGAAGGGAAACCCTTTACAGTCGGATTGAGGAAAGGGTTGATAGCATGTTTGAAAAGGGCCTGGTAGAGGAAGTAAAAGCACTCATAGATAAAGAATATGGTGGATGTAGAAGTGTTTCCCAGGCAGTTGGGTATAAAGAAGTAATAAAGTATATAAAAGGTGAGATAACACTGGAGGATTGCATCGCGGAAGTTAAAAAAAATACCAGGAGACTGGCAAAAAAGCAGATAACCTGGTTTAAAACTGAACCAAAAATTAATTGGATAAGAGCAGATAATTATGATAACATCTTTAGTTTAATTGGTTATATTTTTAAAATAATTAACAAAGAATTAAGAAATGAAGAATATTGAATTTTCAAAATTAAATGGCCAGGGTAATGATTTTATATTAATAGATGCTACCATGGAAAATATAAATCTTTCAAAAGAGCAGGTTGTAGAGATGTGCGATAGAAATTTTGGAATTGGAGCAGATGGAATCATAATAGTCAGGCCATCCAGAATATCTGATTTAAAGATGGATTACTATAACAGGGACGGTTCAATTTCCGAAATGTGTGGAAACGGCATAAGATGTATGGCTGAGTTTGCTTTCCAGAGGAACCTGGTTAAAACAGAGAGTATAGATATAGAAACACTATCTGGGGTAAAGAGAATTTTTATGGAGATAAGAAATAAAAAAGTGGAGAATATAAAAGTTAATATGGGAATTCCTGAATTTGATCCCGGTAAAATACCTGTAGATATAAAAAATATGAATGAAATTATTAAATACAGGATAAATATAGATTCTAAAGATTTTGTTATAAACTGCGTTTCAATAGGGAACCCTCATTGTGTTATATTCCTTGATGACGAACACGAATCCCTTAAAGATTTTCCTTTAGGCAAATGGGGACCTGTTCTGGAGAATTATTATATTTTCCCTAAAAAAATAAACGTAGAATTTGTTAAGGTTAAAAGTTCAGATGATTTAGATATGAGAGTATGGGAAAGAGGGGTAGGGGAGACGCTTGCCTGTGGAACGGGAGCATGTGCAGCTGGAGTTTGTGCAGTTAAGTTAAATAAAGTGAATAGAAATAATAATATAATAATTAATCTTCCGGGCGGAAAATTGAATGTTTTATGGGATGAAAGGGATTCAAGTGTTTATCTGGAAGGAAAAGTAAGTTATAAATTTGATGGAAAATATTATTTCTGATAAAGATATTAATATTTTTTTATTCTTATAATAAAATTATAATAATTATGCAAAGGAACAAAATGGATTTTGAGGAATCTGAAAGATTAAAATCTCTGCCGCCCTACCTATTTGCGGAAATTGATAAAGTGATAAAAAAGAAAAGGACCGAAGGATTTGATGTGATAAATCTCGGGATAGGTGACCCGGATATACCAACTCCACCGGAAATTATTGATGTGCTATGCAGGGAAGCGAATAAACCTGAGAACCACAGATATCCTTCAAGTTATGGTCTAAAGTTTTTTAAAGAAGCAGTAGCACGTTTCTACTATAAAAGATTTAATGTAGATATTAACCCGGATAAAGAAGTTATACCCCTCATGGGTTCAAAAGAAGGAATATCTTCTATTGCATATACATATATAAATCCTGGCGATTATGTAATTATTACAGACCCGTCATATCTGGTTTATAGAATAGGTGCGATTTTTGCAGGAGGGAAGCCATATACCCTGCCACTTAAAGAGAAAGAAAACTTCCTCTTTGATGTAGATAAAATTGATAGAGAAATAGCAGAAAAAGCTAAAATTTTATATTTTAATTACCCCAATAACCCAACATCAGCTACATGTGATACTGACTTTTTTAATAAAATAGCGCTATTCGCAGAAAAAAATAATATAATTATATGCCATGATAACGCATATTCTGATACGTACAGTAATGGTAATAAACCCGAGAGTTTCTTAAATGCGTATAACTCAAAAAATGTGGGTATAGAATTAAATTCACTTTCCAAAACTTTTAATATGACAGGGTGGAGAATTGGATATGCTGTAGGCAACCGTGAGATAATAGAAAGTATCGGCAAATATAAAACAAATGTTGACTCCGGTGTTTTTAATGCAATTCAATATGCAGCCGCAAAAGCACTGGACATTTATGATAAATACAGTAATGGAATAAACAAGGTTTATGACAGCCGGAGAAGAATGGTAAAGAAAATGTTTGAGGATGCAGGAATTGATTATTACAACTCAAATGCTACTATATACGTGTGGGCCAGGGTTCCTGAAGGTTATTCGTCAGGCTCATTTTCCAGAATGCTTCTGGAAAAGGCCAATGTGGTTATAACACCGGGAAATGAGTTCGGAGAATACGGAGAAGGTTATTTCAGAGTTTCACTGACCATAAGCGACAGCAGACTGGAAGAAGCCCTTAAAAGAGTAAGAAATATCCTTTAACTTATGAAAAAATTAAAAAATAAAATCTGTTAGATCCATTTATGACAAAAGAGAAAGTATTATTAGTTTACACCAGTTTAAATAATTTTAAAAAGATAGTCCCAAAAGAGAATGCAGACTCAGAAGCAATAAAAGAAAACATAGAAGAGCTAAAAAACCTTGCAGTCAGTGCAGGTGCGGTGGTTAAAGATATTTTATTCTGCAGGCTGGATAAGCCAAATCCGAAATATTTAATAGGAGAGGGAAAACTGGGTGATGCTAAAAACATAGTAGATAATAATGAAATTGAGCTTGTTATTTTTGATGATGAAATAACTCCAACCCAGCAGAGGAACCTACAGATTAAGCTTGATGCTAAAGTTCTTGACAGGACGGCACTTATACTGGATATTTTTGCGCAGAGAGCCCACAGCAGCGAAGGTAAGTTGCAGGTAGAGCTGGCACAACTGAATTATCTTCTTCCGAGGTTAACAGGAAGAGGTGTGGGGCTATCGAGATTGGGCGGAGGAATAGGGACAAGAGGACCCGGTGAAACAAAGCTTGAAGTTGATAGAAGGAAAATTAGAAAGAGGATAAGCCAGCTGGAGAAAAAAATACAAAAGGTAGATATCCAGAGAAATGTGCAGAGAAAAAAAAGAGAAGAAAAAAATGTTTTTAAAATAGCGCTGGTAGGATATACAAATAGTGGTAAAACAACACTTCTCAACCTGATTACTGATGCTAACGGATATGTAGAAAATCGTCTATTTTCTACACTTGATTCTACTACAAAAAGGTTAAAAATATACCCCGGTTCTGAAATTTTGATTTCTGATACAGTAGGATTCATAGAAAAGTTACCCCACCAGCTGGTAGCTTCATTTAAGTCTACGCTTGAGGAAGTAAAAAGGTCGAATCTTTTGCTGCTGATTGTTGATATAAGTAAACCCGATTTTGAAAATAATATCTTAAGTGTAAAGGAAGTATTAAAGGAAATTAACGCAGGAGATAAACCGATAATGCTTGTTTTTAACAAAATTGACAGAGTCAAACTGGAAAAAATCAATAATGTAAGGATTAAGTACAAAGAATCAGTTTTTATTTCTGCTTTAAGAAGAATTGGTTTTTCCGAGTTTTATACAAGAATAAAAGAAATAATTAAAACCAATTATATAAATATAGATGTAAAAGTTCCTTACAGTGAAAATAAAATTATTTCGTTTATTTATAATAATTGCCATGTTCTAAAACGCAGGGATTCAGAAGATTGCGCCATATTTAATATAAATGCAAGTTCAAAAGATTTTTCTTTGCTTTCAGAATATATATTAAGAGAGAAGGGGAGCAGGAAGGCAGAAGCAGTTTAAAAATTTAAAAATATTTTCTTATTACGCCTATTACTTTTCCAAGTATTTTTACATCATTTGCTACTATGGGCTCCATATAATCATTTTCGGGTATTAATTTTATATTTTTATCAGTTTTAAAGAACCTTTTTACTGTTGCCTCATCATCAAGAAGAGCCACTATTATCTCGCCATTTATCGCGCTGTCCTGTTTTCTTACAATAATATAATCCCTGTCCAGTATCCCGGCATTAACCATACTGTCGCCTCTTACATGAAGAATAAAAACTTCCTTTTTTCCTTTTACAAAATCAGACGTAAGAGGGAAATAATCATCAATGTTCTCCTCTGCTAGAATTGGCCTGCCGGCCGATATTTTACCCACAACGGGTACATAGACCATATTATTTAAACCTGTTCCTTCAGTTTCATTTTCGTAACCGGTTAAGATAGAAATTGCACGGGGCTTTGAGTGGTTCCTTTTTATATATCCTTTTTCTTCAAGTTTTTTTAGGTGAGAGTGTACAGTGGCAGATGAACTCAGATGAACAGCTCCGGCTATCTCTCTTACGGACGGGGGATAACCGGATTCTTTTATTTTCTTATTAATAAATTTTAAAATTTCTTCCTGTCTTGAGCTTATATTTTCATCCATAATTTATTAAATGTTTAATATTTTTTACTAGTTTTATTATAACAGAAATGCGTATACAAGGCAAACACAGGTTCGCTTTAAATCTTTATATATGCTTAATAATTTATTCATGAGGTTATATTTTTTTGATACCAAAAAATTTTAAATAAAATTATTATTGATTAAACATCTTCCTTTGTTATCCAGGTCATCATTTTCCTGAGTTCTTTTCCTACTTTCTCTATTAGATGATTTTCTTCTCTTTTTTTGATTGCATTATATACGGGCCTTCCGGCTTGATTTTCAAGTATCCACTCCCTTGCGAAAGAACCATCCTGTATATCCCTGAGTATTTTTTTCATGTTTTTTCTGGTTTCTTCGGTTATTATTTCTTTTCCCTTTACCATATCCCCATATTCAGCTGTATCACTTATTGAATACCTCATCCAGGATATGCCGCCCTCATATATTAAATCAACTATCAATTTTAATTCACTTAATACCTCAAAATATGCTATCTCGGGCTGGTATCCGGCTTCAACCAGTGTATCAAAGCCTGACCTGATAAGTTCAGTAGTACCGCCACATAAAACTGCCTGCTCACCGAAAAGGTCTGTTTCGGTTTCCTCTTTAAAAGTAGTTGTGATTATACCAACCCTTCCTGCGCCGAGAGCCTTTGAGTATGCGAGACAATAATCTTTAGCTTTTTTTGAATAATCCTGATAAACTGCGATAATTACCGGGACCCCGCTGTTTTTTTCATACATTCTTCTTACAATATGGCCCGGCCCTTTGGGCGCGATCATTATAACATCAATATCCTGGCGGGGGATAATTTGATTAAAATGAATATTAAACCCATGGGCAAATGCGAGTATATTGCCTTTCTCAAGATTTGGCTCTATATATTTATAATAAATTTCTTTTTGTGAGGTATCTGGTACAAGAAGCATTACCATATCTGCCATTCTTGAAGCCTCATCAGTAGTGTAAACTTCAAATCCTTTTTCCCTGGCAAGGTCCCAGGATTTTCTTCCTTTAACTGCACCGATAATAACATCCATGCCACTGTCTCTAAGGTTTTGTGCATGGGCATGCCCCTGGCTCCCATAACCAATTATGGCTATTTTTTTGCCCTTCAGGATACTCATATCGATATCTCTGTCATAGTGTATTTCTGCCATTTTTCCTCCTATTTTGTTGAATAACAGCTGTTTTGAGCCGTTTAATGATTTTAGTATTTATTCTAACAAATAATGTAAAAAAAAGTTATAAAAAATTTCAAACAAAAAAAATATTTTTTTGTTTTCTATTGACACAAACAAGTGTTCGTAGTAACATTAATACAAAGCGAACATGTGTTTGTTATTTATACTTTATTTTTTGTTTATTTAAGAATTTTTTAATAGAGAGAAGAGGTAATAATTAAGGATGTTAACTTCAAAAATAAATACAAAAAATATATTTCTATATACTTTAATAGCGATTGTAGCATTTCTGGTACTGGCAGCTTTATATTTTAACAGTTATAAGTTTTTAGGCGAAGAAACACTCAGATACACAAGAGTAAATATTGATAAGGGGATTGACATTTATGATCTTGCCAGTAAATATGCCGATAACGGTAATAAAGCAAAATTTGTAAGTGAAACAAAGAGGATAAATGATATAAGCTACGGTGATTTTATTCCAGGAAATTCAACTTTAATTATTCCTATTATTGAATCAGAATAGTATAATTTACTAACACCTTAATTTTTAAGAATAAACTTAATTTATTTTTAATCTATCAGTCGTGTATTTATTTTTTATAACATATATAATATGGTAACTTTAAAGATAAAATTACTGGATAAATCTATTCCTGTACCCGGATATTCTCATAAAGGTGATGCTGGCATTGACTTATATAGTGCTATTGATTGTGAATTAAAGCCCTTTGAGAGAAAAAAGATACCCACAGGCATAAAGGTTTCAATACCATATAGCTATGCAGGGTTTGTCCAGCCTAGGTCAGGAATTGCTTTAAAAAATGGTATAGGACTGGTTAATTCACCTGGACTTATTGATTCAGGATATAGGGGTGAAATATGTGCTGTTTTGATAAACTATGATCCCTATGACAGTTTTTTTATTAAAAAGGGTGATAAGATATGCCAGATGGTTGTAAAAAAAATAGAAAATATGAAAATTAAGATAGTTGATAAACTTGATGATAGCGAGAGAGGAGACCTGGGATTCGGAAGCAGTGATTTTTAGCAATATTATTTAATAATTATTTAAGTTCCGATAATATACATTATGTAAACTTTTAAAGTATTAAATATTTTTATTATAAAATTCCAATATTAACACTAATTTTTTTAAAATTTATCAAACAACTCACTGCTCTAAATTTTTAAAATGAAAATTCTGTGAAATCAAAAATAAAGTCAGGAAGTAAATTTACATCTTTTTAATTATTTTAGCAGGGGTTCCCGCAGCCATACAGTTATCAGGGATAGAATGTAATACAAGAGAATGTGCTCCAACAGTTGAATTATTACCTATATTTAATGGACCGATAACAGTTACACTGGTATAAAGAATAACATTATTGCCAATAAACGGGTAACCTGGTTTTCCATGATGAAAAATAGAATGTCCGAGACCTCCAATTACGACATTGGAAAAAATACTTACATTGTCCCCTATTTTGACTCCCCTTCCAATAATAACTCCTGAAGGGTGCCATAATCTACATCCCGAGCCAATTTCTGCACCGGGGTCTATTTCAGCCCCGTTAAGGAAAAAATTTATTCTGCTAAATATCTCTGCAAGCAATCTTAACCTAATTTTGTAAAGAGTATGGTAGAATCTATAAAATAATAAAGCCTGAACACCGGGTTTTACCAGTAATATTCTTATTGCACCCCAGAAATTTGGTTTGCCTTTAATAGTGCCATATTTACTGAAAAGTTGCCTTATGTCTCCTCTTAAACTACCGGGTTTACTTCTTTTTGTATTTTTCTCGTCTTTTTTTTTAATATTTTTACTGCTTTTCATCTATTTAACTGTCTTGCTTTAAAGGTACTTCTGGTTGAAGATTAAATTTAAAAATGATTTATATAAATTATTTAAACTGTAGCTTTTAGTTATGTTCTATTTTATCTATATTCTATATTAAAATTTATATAAAAGTATTATTTACCTGTTTAAATATTTGAATAATAAGCTATGGTAATCTTTTTTGTAAAATAATTTTACATTAATTTCTGGATATAACTGTCTTAATTTCTTTATCTTGTAATTTTTCCTGGTGACAAGTTTTTGATTGAGAGTTGTAAGTTCTATATAAAGATTAATATCCGGTAGATAAAAATCGGGAGTAAAACTTATATCCGGGTTGCCTTCTTCATCAACTTCCAGTATAAATGTTCTCGGCTCGTACTCCCATTTGATTTTATAGAAATCAAGAATCTTGCTGAACTCTTTTTCACTTTTATGTGCAAATTTAATATTTTTATTTTTAGTATAACCAGAGTTTATTTTTTTCTTTGTTTTTAATAAGTTTTTGCCCATAAAATCTTAATTTACCTCCAATTTTTTTATTAAATATATTTTATTTAATAATAAGTATTAATAACTTATATATTTTTCGTCTATCCCCGCTTCCCTATTATTACCGTAAAAATATTTTTCAATATCTCCATTTAAATCTGAGTAAACTTTTCCAAGTGCTATTCCAAAAACTCCCTGGCCGCTTTTAAGTGTATCTATTATTTCCCTGTCAGAGTTGCATGCATAAACAGTATTTCCATCGGATATCAGGGTTAATTTTAAAAAGCTGTCGCTATCACTATTATTATCATATTCGTCCAGGTATTTTTTTGTTTTTCTGAGTTTCTGGAGGCTTATACCGGCTTCTATTAATCTTTTTATAATTTTTAACTTGATTAAATCGTTAAAACTATACATTCTCCTACTTCCATAACCCCCTGCTTTGTTAACAGTCGGTTTTATAAAATCAGTGCGGTCATAATAGTCAAGTTGTTTGTATGTAAAGCCTATAATATTGCATACTTCCGAGGAGCTATATATTCTTTTTATTACATCTTTAAACATGTTAATTTTTTATTGAATATATTTACTACATAAATTTTTTTTATTTACCTTTTTATAATTCTAATTACATCATTGTAATTACACTAAGGTAATTTTAAAATTTATGTAAAATAAAGTCAATATGTAACATATGAATGTATTTATGGATACGCGGGGTTTTATTTTTCTTTATTAAAATCTTCAGGATTTATATGATTGAGAAATTCCTTAAATTTCTTCACTTCATCATCAATTGATTGAATCTCGAGCCCACCTGATTCAAGAACATGCTCCGCTACGAAAATATCGCATTTAATCCTAACCGCGGTAGCAATAGCATCCGATGGCCTGGAATCCACTCTTATAACTTTACTCTCTGGGTTTTTTATATTTATTATGGCATAAAATGTATTATTTCTTATATCGGTTATTTCTATGTTGTCAACACTTATGTTCAAATTATTAATAATATTGATAATCAGGTCATGGGTCATGGGTCTGGGTGTTTTTATATTCGACATTTCAAGAGCTATAGCAGAAGCTTCGTATGGTCCTATCCATATAGGAAGATACCTGCTGCCTTTTTCTTCCTTCAGGAGAAGGATTGGTTTCTGGGAAGGTACCTCTATCCTTACTCCTTCAAGCTTCATTTTTATTAAATTAGATTTTTTTTCTTTGCTCATATTTAATGCCGGTTTTATATTTCTATTTTTTTATTACATAATACAATCCGAAACAATAAATCTAAATCTTATCCTTATATATTATATTATAAATATTATATTATAAGCTGCAAATTTAAAATACCTAATGAAATGTTTAAAAAGAAGGATTCAAATGCTTGAACTGTTTTTTAAAGATTCTATATCTTTCTTAACTGTATCTAATTTTAATTCATATATTGACTTTAAATTCCTGAATTTTTGTTTATAGTCAAGACCATAACCAACTATGTATTTCTCCCCTATTCTAAAACCTGCATATTTTATATCTATATCGGCTATTCTTCTTATATCTCTATTCAGCAGTGTGCATATATCAATACTCCTGGGATACCTTGATTTTAAGTTTCTTAATAAATAACTTATGGTTAAACCGGTATCAATAATATCTTCCACAATTAATACATCTCTACCTTCTATGGATTCATCAAGGTCTTTGGTGATTCTGACCACACCTGTAGAGGCACCGTTAAAACCGTATGAAGATATACTCATAAAATCTATACTGAGGGGAAGGTCAATTTCCTTTATTAAATCCGAAAGAAAAATAACTCCCCCTCTTAAAATACTTACCACCAGCAGATCCCTGTATTTGTAATCTACAGTAATTTGTTTTCCCAGTTCAAAGATTTTGTTTTTGATATCTTCGCTGGTAAATAATTCTTTTCCTATAATATTATTTTTTAGAAGTTCTTTTTCGATATTTTTGCTCAATATATTACTATTTCTACTATTTTTTTAATATGACAGGCTGCTTCTATTGATATCTATTATGGCTACCCAGGTAAGACCTGCGTTAAATAAGACTATATCACCATCACTATTCTTAAATTCAAAAGGTTCAAAAATTGAGCTTCTTTCCCACGTGCCTTCTATTGCTTTTCCATCCATAAAAAAGATTGCCTTTCCCGGGATACCATTTGATGTGTGCGTTCTTACTAACATATGACCCTTTTCATCAAAAGGACCTTCTACATCCGTGTACATAACAATTATATTTTTTGCTGCAATCTGAATTCCTGTTTCGCGATCTATATGAGGAGAACCTGCTATATATTTTAGATAATTATTATTTTCACTGTTATATTTAAACTCAGCCATATAACCATCAGTGGAAAAATCTATAATTATATCCGAAATGTTTCCTGTTTCGGAAACAGATGCGTCTTTTTTAAATCTTAAAGGAGACTGCCCTCCTTCAAGCGAATACCCTGCATTTTCTGCATCTTTCCTTAGCTGTATGGTAGACATAGCAGCGGTATGCTCCGTAATGCTGCTTCTGTTATAATCCCTCCAGAATGACGCATTTGCAACAATTGAACTCTCGGGAGGTTCCGGTTCTCCAATTGCAGTCAGTACATCAATATCCATATCTTCAATTACTTTATATGCATTCGCAAATGAATCCTTATGAGTACCAAAAAAAGTATAAATGGGGTCAAGGCTTCTTGCTATTTCTGCATAATATATTCTTGCGCTTCTTATTGGCGCGACCAACTCTGTATCATATGAAGAATATACTGCTATATATCTTGTTATTCCATACTCATCTTCTGCTTCAAAAATTATATCGGCATAAATAAGTCCGGATTGAGGTCTTGCATCAGGGTAAAGATTATTAATCATTATGGCAAGTGGTCTTGAATCCTTAACAGATTCAGAAATCTCAAGGCCGCTAAATCTATTTATATTTCCGGTTATTTCTTCTCCGGCCACACTTTCCTGCTCCTCAACTTCCGCCGATGTTTCTTCTTCCGGCTCTTCTTCTATTACTCCTTCCTCTTCTTCCGGTTCCGATATAACATCTTCCTTTTGAGCATCATCTGCTTTACATCCGTTAAAGATTATTACCGAAGTAATCATAACCAGCGTTAAAACTAATATCATTATTAACCAATTATTTATTTTATCCTTTTTTAAAACCAATTTTATTTACCTCCTACTTTTTTATAAAACCCTTTTTGATAATAAATTTTTAACTATTATAATTATAAAAATTAAAAAATAAAATACTATTAAGAATATTATTGTAATTATTGTCTGTCTGTTGTCCTGATTGGATAATTCCTGATAGATATAATCACCCGATATATCTTCATTTGAGACCAGGTTAATTTCTTCTAATTTCTTATCATTAATAAAGACAGCCATTGTACCAAGAAAATCATCTTTTTTAATGGGTACGGTTATATTTTCACTTATACTATTTTTAAAATCTACTTTATCGCTATTTATGTTTAAAAGATATACCCTGTCAGTTTCCGGGTAAAGATTTATATCAATACTGGTGGGTTTGCCTGTACTTATTGATATAAAAGGGGTTTTTGAGTCAACAACTTTAGTATATTCTAAATTATTGTAGGCCCAGTTTAATAATTTTAAGACATCATTATCCCTCTGTTCCGCGGTCTCGCTGTTTAAAACCACAGTTATAAGATTCAGGTCTTCTTTATCTGAATAAATTGCCTCACAGAATCCGGCATTATTCGTGTAACCTGTTTTAATTCCCTTTATATAATCATTTTTAAGAAGAGTGTTTGTATTGGTAATTCCAATTTCTTCATTATTTTTCTTAATGATATCTTCTCTGGTGCTTACTATCTCGCGGAAAAGATCATTATCCATGCAGTATGAGGCTATTCTTGCCAGGTCAAGGGCAGTTGACCTGTGATATGGAAATGTATCGTCCAGACCATTTGTATTTTCAAATGTTGAGTTATATGCGCCAATCTCCCTGGCTTTAATATTCATTAAACTAACAAAATCTTCCGTATTTCCCGATAAATATTCTGCCAGTTCAATTATAGCGTTGTTGTGGGAACTTATAAGCGAAGCTTTAAGCAAGTCCATTAGACTTATAGTGTCCCCGGTCTTAAATGTAAACGAAGAATGATTTCTGCCAGAAGCATTTTTTGATATTCTGGTAATTTCGTCAAAGTCCTTAATATTTTCAATCGCAATGATTGAAGATAGCATTTTGGTCAGACTGGCGGGGTATAAGCTGCGAGAAGAATTCTTTTCCCATAATATATCTCCTGTATCATAGTTAACAACAACTGCTGACTCGGCATTAATATTTATATCAGTATCGTAAGCTGCGCTATCAGGATTACAGTAGATTTCAGGTGGATTTAAAAAAATAAAAAAAGAACCGATTAAAAAGAAGAGAATAAATACTAATACCCTTTTGCATATATTGCCTGATTTTCTATGGTATGAAACCGGATTATCCACATTTATCATTTATGTTTTTCCAGAAACTTCTTATTTTTATCTTTTACTAAAAGTTCTTGAAAATCACAGAGCATTCTTTCAAGCCTGCTGACAGTTTTTTTTGCTCTATTATGTAAATCCTTTTTACCGGACATGATTAAAGGTAAAATAATTTGCTGTATAAACGCAGATTGGCGATTTGCAAAGTTTTCAAACAATCTTAAGTGCTTGACGTATATCCCGTATTTTAAAAGGTCACTTACCAGTTTTAAAATTTCAGCGTCATTGGCATTCAATAAATATTTACCATTTTCTTCCTTCCAATCAACGATATCATTATTTATCAGGTCATCTATGTAACCTCCCGGCAATTTAAATTTCTTGCCCATTTCCCCTGCGGAGTATGATTTGAACTCATAATCAGCTCTATAACCTTCTCCTAATTTAAGCTGGAGATTTTCTATTGAGTGTTCATTCTCACTTATAAACTTTTTAAAATCTCTTGAATTTAACTTTTCCTTTATTACATCAAGCGGCATGTAGTAGTCTTTCTGCATTTTTAAAATATAATTTATTTTCTCTATATCTTCCTTAAGGTAAATTCTGTATTTGTTCTGTGCTCTTCCCGGTGATATGAGACCTTCTGATTCCAGAAATCTGAGCTTGCTATTGCTTAAATCTGGGTATATTTTTTTTAAGTTTTTAACCACCTTGCCTATTGTAAGGTAGTTTTTTTCTGTATTTTTTTTTGAAGATTCTGTTTTCATTTATTTTTTATTTTAATTTTCAGTACCTGTCTGAAAGAATAAAAATACATACTTTCCGATCTGTATCCTGTCCATTTTTTCTAAAACCGAACTCTCGATTATTTTACCGTTTATGTAACTTCCATTTAAACTTCCGGAGTCTTTTATTTTAAAATTATTCCCTGTTCTAAAAATAACGGCGTGTTTTCTGGAAACTGTCACATCATCAAGAAATATATCAGATTCCGGGTTTCTTCCAATTGTAATCTGGGGTTTATTTATAAAAAATCTGTCTCCAATATTAGGCCCTTTTATTATTACTAAAACGCTTTTTCCTGGAGGAATTTTTTTTATATCTTCAAGTATGTCGCTGGATATATCCTCAATATACTCAACTATTTTGTCTCTTATAGATTCTGTTTTATTCTTATGTTCTGATTCCATAATTTTAATTTTAAATAACTGGATTCTTCAGATAACCATTTAACTAAATTATTATATCATTTTTTTCAATTTTATGGTCGGGACGAGAGGATTTGAACCTCCGACCCCCAGTACCCCATACTGGTGCGCTAGCCAAACTGCGCCACGTCCCGTATTATTGATTATATTCTAAAATAATACAAATAAATAGTAAAGCTATAGGTTTAATTAATTTCTTCAATCTCAGATTTAAACTTTCTGGTCATCAATTTTTTTACTGATTTAAGCGGGTCAAGACCTTTATAGATAATTTCATAGATACATTCAGTAATTGGAACTTCTATGTCTATTTTTTTAGCAATATCATAAACTACCTTTGTGGTATTTATTCCCTCAGCAACCATATGCATGCTTTTTAAAATATCACTAACTTTCTCGCCCCCTGCTATCCTTTCACCCACGTTTCTATTTCTACTTTTTTTACTTATACAGGTTGCTATAAGGTCACCCATTCCGGCTACTCCTGAAAAAGTTACTGGATTTGCACCAAGCTTAACACCAAATTTGGTAAGCTCATGTAATCCTCTGGTTATAATCGAAGCTTTGGTATTCGCCCCGTAACCCAGACCATCTGAAATACCGGCAGCTATTGCTATTATATTTTTAACCGCACCACCAATTTCTACACCAGTCACATCGTTATTTGTGTATATCCGGAATTTATCACTTGATAATATCGGCTGCATATATTTAAGTAATTCTTTATTATTTGATGCGATTGCCGACACGCCCGGCAGTCCCATTGCTATTTCTGAGGCGATATTGGGACCCGATAAAACACAAATTCTGTATTTTAAATTTTCTGGCAGACATTCTTCCATTGTCAGCGACAACCTGAGATTTGTAACAATTTCCAGTCCCTTTGCCAGATTAAGAATACATTTTATATTTTTTATATTCTCTTTCAAATAATTATTAAATCTAATGATAGTTTCTCTCAGGACATGCGATGGGACCGCAAAAACTACTATATCCGGGCTACCGGGCCCATTTTTATAGCCGGTAAACGGAACTACATTTTCGTGTATATATAATTCACCCGTATACCCGGTGTTTTTTCTGGAATTTTTTATTTCATTACAAGTTATATTGCGTCTTGTCCACAAATTAATTCTGTATCCTTTTCTGGCAAGCATAACCGAAAAAGTTGTACCCCAGCTTCCTGCTCCTATTACTGTTATATTTATCTTTCTTTTCATATTATTTGTAAGTTTTTACTTTATTCCCTTTAGCCAGTATTTAATATTTAAATTTAAAATATAAAGGTGTACCCTTAAATCCAAATTCTCTTCGTATGTTGTTTTCTATATATCTTATTAAATTAACCCTTTTTCTTGCATCCATATTTGAGAAAACCAGAAAAAAGGGAGGGGACGCCTTGATTTGTTTTAGAAATTTAATCTTAAACTTTTTACCTTTAAAGTGAATACCTTCATTTTCCCTCTCTATTTTTTTGAAATAATTTGTTAGCTCATTATCGGATATTATTTTATTTCTTTCAGCAACTAGTAAATCTACCATTTTAATAATATCTTTTATGCCCTTTTCTTTTAATGCGCTTACTTTCAAAAAGGGTATATAACTTGCAAATCTCAGTTTGAGCTCAAACATTTTTATAATACTGTCCAGAGTTTCACTATCAACTCTGTCAATTTTATTAAAAATAATACATATGCTGACCCCTTTTTGAATGCACATATCAACTATTTTTACATCCTGATTTGCTATTTCTCTGCTACAGTCAATTAATATAAGACTTATATCAGAATATTCTATTGCTTTTCTGGTTCTTATATCGCTATAGTAATCCAGACTTTTTAATTTCCCTTTTTTTCTTCTTATGCCCGCTGTATCTATAAATTTATAATTTTTCCCATCTATTTTTACTATGCTGTCAATACTGTCCCTGGTAGTTCCCCCAACCTCATCTACTATTGCTCTCTGGTCTTTGATTATAACATTAAATAGTGTTGATTTGCCTGCATTTGGCCTCCCCAGAATAGAAATAGCAGGTACATCATTTATATCATAATTATTAGAGCTTTCCGTATTTGAACCAAGCTCTTTTACCACTTCATCTAAAAGGTCCCCTATGTTTTTACCGTGTAGGGCCGATATCTTAAAAGGATACCCAAAGCCGAATTTCAGATAATCTTCAATAAATAACTCTTCTTTTTCATCATCGTATTTATTTCCGACAAAAATTATTTTTTTGTTTGTTTTCCTTAACATATCTGCTATTTCTTCATCAACTGGAGAGACAGGCTGTTTTAAATCCACCATAAAAATAATTATATTTGATTCATCTATAGCTTTTTTTGTTTGTAAAAATACCTGTATATTTATATTCTCTTTTAATTTTAAATTAATCCCTCCTGTATCTGACAGGATGAATGTTTTACCATTCCAGTCTGTTTTATAATATTTTCTATCCCTCGTAATCATTGGTTCCTTATCAACGATAGCGTCACTATTATTGCATATTCGGTTTATCAAAGTTGATTTTCCGGCATTTGGTTTTCCCACAACTGCGACTTTAGGACTATTAGCATCGCGGTCAATAAAATTTTTATCATTTAATTTCTTCATAACATTACTGGCTTAAGAATATATTTCTTTTATAAAATTATATCCATCTTCGGGTATTATTTTTATATTTTTGTTAATTTTTTCCAGATCCAGTTTTTTATAATTATCTATAGTCAGATTGTCCTGATTAAAAATGCTTTTTGGAATAAGCACCCTGTCATATTTTTTGATATCTTCTTTTTTCAAATTTATCTTTATATCTTCCCCGCTGAGTATGCCCGTTACTTTAATATTACCTCCGAGAAATTTATTTTTAACTTCCAATATTTTTAAGAATAATTTCATATCCTGTCTTAGTGTCCCATATCTTTCTTCCAGCTTATCAATAGCTTTTTTTATTACTACTTTGCCATACTCTGAGGTTACTATTAATACTTTTTTATATTTTTTTTCATAAGTATAACCTCTATTATTAATATATTCATCTACCTGCTTCAAGAAGCAGGTAGATTTTCCAATACCGTTTTCTATCTGATAAAAATTTTTATAATAATTGTACGGAGGAAAACCAATTTCACTAATAATATAAAATTCATCAGAAAGATAGATATTATCATTTTTTTTAAATGACTTATAATATTTTTTAATGTTATTTACAAAATTTATAATTTCAACTGCAGTTTTTTTATTATAGGATATCAAATTATTATTTTTATTATACTTTGTAACCCCGACTGGCACTATACCTGTAGATAATATATTTTTATAATCATTATTAAGTGTTAAAAGTGTATTTTCCAGGTCTTTACCGTCATTTATACCCGGACATAGAACTATTTGAATATTTGTTTTAATGCCGTTTTTATCAAGGAATATGAGATTTTCAATACCACGCATGGTTCTTTTATTTCCAAAAATGTGTTCTCTTATATTCCCGTCAAGGCTGTGTACAGAAATATAGAGCGGCTCCAGTCTGTATTTAACAATTCTTTTTAAATCTTCCTGGTTTAAATTGGTGAGGGTTATAAAATTTCCGTATATATAGGAAAGAAGATAATCATCATCTTTTATATACAGTGAATCTCTTAAGCCAGGGGGCAGTTGCCTGATGAAGCAAAAAATACAGTTATTTTTACAGGTTTTTATTTTTTTGGATATATTGTAACTCTTCAATAGCTTTTTTTACATCAATTATATCTTTTATTGGTGTGGACGCACCACCACTTATACCGGCTCTTTTTTTATTAATGAACCATTCCGGTTTAACCTCCCTGTAGTTTTCAATATGATAGGTGGATTCATTAATTTTTTCTGATATTTCCTTTAGGTGCCTGGTATTGGCACTCTGCCTCCCGCCTACTATAATCATTATATCAACTTCTCCAGCAAGTTTTCTTGTAGATAGCTGCATCTTTCCTGTTGTGTCACAGATGGTATTGTTTATTAACAACTCTCCTGTTTTATCAAGTAATTTATTGACGATAACAAAAAGTTTTTCCTTTGTTTGGGTTGTTTGAATAACCACTCCAATTTTTTTTCTGCACCTCAATTTTTCAGCATCTTCCTCACTTTCTATTACAGCATATTTTTTATTTAGTATACAACCTTTTATTCCCAGAACTTCCGGGTGGTCTTTATTACCAATAATAACTACAAAATAACCATTCTTTGAAAGCAGCCCGGCCTTTGATTGTACTTTTTTTACAAAGGGACATGTGGTATCAACAATTTCTGCTTCCTTCTCTTTTCTTATTTTATTTATTAAATAAGGAGCCATTCCATGGGACCTTATAATAAAAATGCTTTTATTACCTATTTCTTCAACTTTATTGACCGATATAAGGCCTTTCTTTGACAGTTCTTCTTTTACTCCTGGGTTATGTATGATTGAGCCAATAGTAAAAATTTTTTTATTTTTATTACCGTTTTTTTCAATTGCTTCCATGGTTAATTTTAGAGCTCTCTTCACCCCAAAACAATAACCCGAATACTCTGCAATTTTTATTTCCATATTTACCTGTAACTTTTTTAGTAATAATAATTTTTTATTTTATTTTGCTGTAAATTCTTCCTATTTCCTCCATTAATTTATTTACAACAACATGCATAGCTTCTTTCTTGCTGTAATTTTTTAGTATTTCGTCTATATTTATTAAATCTCCAACAATTATTTTTATTTTAGGAAAAAATAATCTTTTATGTGGTTTTTGAATTATCATATTTGTTCCACTCAGAGCTACAGGCAAAATGGAAGTCCTGCTGTTTACGGAAATAAAGCCTATTCCTTTTTTGCCCTTTCTTAAAATGCCGTCTGTTGACCTGGTACCCTCAGGGAACAAACCCAGGGCATTATCGTTTTTTAAAATCTCTAAAGAAGTTTTGAATGCATTTCTGTCAAAGGTATTGCGTTTTACAGGAAAAGCATTCAGGTAAGTCACAAGAGAAGATATAAGCCTGTTGCCGTATAATTCATTTTTTGCCATAAAATATATACATCTTGGTATAAAACCACCGATTATCAGCGGGTCGACATAACTAATATGATTTGAGCATATTATAATTCTTCCCTTTTTCGGCGCTTTGTTTATGTCTATTGCTTCAACTCTGTAGAGTATTTTAAATATTACCCTTATGGTAAATCTTAATATGTCATAAAAAAATAAATAAAATTTATTATGGCTTAATCTTAACTTTTGACCTCTCATAATACAATTCCTTGATTTTATCTACAACCTCCCTTATTGATAAATTTGTAGTATCAATAAGAATTCCATTTTTCGGCATTACAAGCGGGCTGTCCTTTCTGCTGCTGTCAATTTTATCCCTTGCTGTAATTTCTTTCTTTATCGTATTCTTTTTTATTTTCTGCCCGCCCTTTTTTATCTGAAGGTCCCTTCTTTTTATCCTCTCTTCAAAACTGGCTGTGAGGAATATTTTTAATATTGCATCCGGGCAGACAACACTCCCGGTGTCTCTTCCTTCAAGTACAGCTCTGCCTCCCTTTATAAATTTCCTCTGCAGGCTTACAAGATATTTTCTTACTCCTGAAAGTTTTGATACGATTGAAACATTCTCGCCTACTTCCCTGCTTCTGATTTCACCTGTAAAATCCTTTCCGTTTATCCTTACCACTGTATATTTATACTCATCAGATGGATTACTGTCTATTTCAAGATTTACGCTTTTTGCAAGTTTAAGGATAGATTTTTCATCGTTGTAATCCACTTTATTCTTAATAGCAATAAGAGTTATGGCTCTATACATCGCACCTGTATCAATATATTTAAATTTTAACTCCCGTGCTAAAATCTTGGAAACCGTACTCTTCCCGCATCCGGCCGGGCCATCAATTGTGATAACATTTTTACACATCAGTAATTATCATTTAAACTAAAATTTTTTAATAATTGAAGATTTTAACTAATTATTTTTTTTATATTATACTTGAAACCGGGGAAAGATGTATTTATGCAATCTGAACCAAGTATAGACACACTACCTTTTGAGCGTAAACCTAGTATTGAAAGAGACATGGCAATTCTATGGTCACCATAGCTATTAACAGTCCCCTCACCTGCCTGAAAATCATTGTTTCCATCTATTATCATCCCATCTTTTTCTTCCCTTATGTTGACCCCTAACCTGTTAAACTGGGATACTATAGATTTTATCCTGTCACTCTCTTTATATCTTAACTCCTGTGCTCCCCTTATAACTGTTTTCCCGTCAGCAAAAGCCGCAGCGACACATAATATCGGTATTTCGTCAATCAGGAGCGGTATTTTTCCTTTTTCTATTTTTATTGATTTTAATTTACTGGAAAAAGTTTCAATATCTGCCACAGGTTCATTATTTAATATTCTTTTATTGGTTATTATTACTTTACCGCCCATCCTTCCGAGCACTTCTAGTATACAGCTTCTTGTGGGGTTTATACCCACATCCCTTATTAATGTATGCGAATTTTTTAATATCATTGTGGCAACTATAAAATAAGCAGCTGAAGAAATGTCCCCGGGTATATATATTCTCCTTCCACTTAGCTTATTGCCAGGTATTAATTTTACATAATTGCTATTGTAATTTATATTTGCACCCAGATAATCGAGCATCTTTTCTGTATGGTCCCTTGATATATGGGGCGAGATTATTTCTGTAGCGCCTTCTGCATTAAGAGCAGCAAGCAATATACATGATTTAACCTGGGCGCTTGGAACCTGGAGTTCAAATCTTTTTCCTTCTAAATGAGTGCTCCCGAATATTACCAGAGGAGCCTTATAATTGTTCTCTCTCCCATAAATTTTTGCGCGCATTTCGGAAAGTGGCTCTATTATTCTATCCATGGGCCTGTTATTTATTGATTTATCTCCGTTTAATATGGACATAAAATTAGTTGCTGATAAAACACCGCTCATCAATCTTATGGTTGTTCCCGAGTTCCCGACATCCAGTATCCGGTCAGGCTCCCTGAAGCTTTTAATCCCTTTTCCATAAACTATTAAATTGCCATTTATTTTTTCGATTCTTACACCTATTATTTTTAAAATATCCAGGGTTCTTATGCAGTCATCACAGAAAAGAAAATTTTCAATTACAACCGTATCATTTATCATAGAAGATATAATTATGCTTCTGTGAGAAATCGATTTATCTCCGGGAATTTTTATTTCACCTTTAAGGCTGTTCGCTCTGCGTATTTCCATTTTTACTCGCCAAGAACCTTTTTTACACTAACTTCATAACCTTCTTTTTCTATTGCATCTTTAGATATCTGCCCCGCATCTTCACCCTGAACCAGAATTTTAAGTATTCCACCGCTGCTAAATTCTGTTGAATGAAAAATGGATATATCCTCGATATTAATACCGTGTGAACTTATAGCTCTTGTTATTTCACTTAAAACTCCCGCTTTGTCAGCTATGGACACTCTTAGCTCATAGAGATTTGATATGTCTTTTTCTATATATTTTGGCAGGTTGATCCTCGCTTTTTGAGCTTTAAGATAATGATTTTTTATTGATTCTGAATCATTATTCTTAAGGTAATCTCTGAATTCCTTTAAATATTCTGTATAGTCTTCTATAGATTTTATAAGTTTGTCTTTATTTTCCAGGCTTATATCGAGCCACATCTTTATATTTGCCGCTGCGATTCTTGTCATATCTCTAAAACCACCGGCACATAATTTAAACAGATTTTTCATGTTTTCCTGTTTATCATCTATCATATTAACCAGGTTTGTTGAAAGGACATGTGGGAGGTGGCTGATCAAAGCAACATTTTCATCGTGCTCTTTCGGGTCTATAGAGATTACTTTTGCACCGATTTTAGTAAGGATTGAATGCAATGTAACCAGAGCCTCTGATATGGTAGTATCCGTAGGAGTAAGGATATAAAATACATTTTTAAATAAATCCCCGGTGGCACTCAGAATGCCTTCATTTTCCGAACCGGCCATTGGATGACCACCTATAAAAACCACGTCTTCCGGCAATATCTCACTGGCTTTACTTACTATCTTTTCTTTTGCGCTCCCGACATCAGTAACAATTGCTCCCTTTTTCAAATAATTTTTTATATTATTCATCACTTCAACTATATTACTGATAGGTGTTGCTATTATTATAAGTTCTGCATTATTGACTGCTTCTTTATAGCTTCCGGCGATAATATCAATTATATTTCTATATCTGGCTATATTCATTGACTCCCCTTTAATGTCATAACCGCTTATAACAAAATCTTTATTGACGCTTTTTAAAGATAAGGCCAGTGAGCCACCTATGAGGCCGAGTCCTATTACTGCTATTTTTTTAATATTTTTCATTTTTAAACGTTATTAAAATTATAATACTGATGTTTACATAAATTATTTAAAAATATCCCAATAATATATTAAAATTAATACAATTTGTGAATAATAACTTAAAAATTAAAATTTTATTTTTAGTTATTTTTATTATTTTACTATAGATTTCAAATTTATTAAGCATAAAAATTAAATATATTTATAAAATAAAATATTTTTTCAAAATTTTATAAAATTTTATATCCAATCTATTGACAACATTTTTTTATTTTGGTATCTTTTTTATATCTCAGAACAGGAGGCAACTTTCAGAAATAACTTGAGATTAAATTTGAAAGAATTTAATTACAGGTTAATAATTTGAAAAGTCCCTGAGAAAAGTTCTGAGGATGACCCCGAGATGTTAAGTAGTCTAAGGCGCTTGCTATGATGAAAGATAACTCGGGGTTTTTATTTACCTGTTTAATGAAATACCTGATAATTAATGAGCTGTTATTAGCCTGTTGTCTGTTTTTCTTTTTTTGGTTTTAGAACATAAATTATTATTATACTTATAACTGCAAAAATAAGTATCAATATTTCAGCCGTTATAACCCCGTATATATAATTGGTGTAAACAGAAACAAAATCCACCAGTACATGATATGATATTGCTATCAATATAAAGTATTTTTTTCTTCTTATAAAAGCGTTTATAACCAGGACTGATAATGAAATCTGGATAAAAATAGCAAAGATTCTTTCCAGAGCTCCAATTAAAGGCATATACCAGTCAATATTTGTAAGTTGTGCCAGTGTAGAACCGGGCAGGGAACCAGGAAAAAATTTATAGGCTAAAAAGCTCGCCAGAAGTGACATACCGACCAGGATTGCTGATTCACCCCCACCATGACCAATTCCGTACATGATTCCTTTCTGGTAATTTTTTTGTTTTATAATCAAACCAAATACTATTATTCTTACCCCTTCTTCAAATAAACCTGCGGTTAATGACATAAATAGACCTGCAAGCATTACAGCCGTGTCTCCTACAAAATTATCCAGGATTAATGAATTAATATAATTGTTTAGAGGCAATCTTGTAAGAGATATTAAAAAGAATACCATTCCCAGAAAAAATATTGACCATGAAACCCTGTATTTCTTCCAGATAAAAAAGCCAAGAACAAAAGGTAATACTACTTCTATTATAATTGATATTATGTAAGAAACATCCAGGAGTATATTATTCATATAAATTTTTTTTATTTAAATGTTTATATTTGATAATAATTATTATAAAACATTTATAAACATTTCTACCAGTTCAGGGTCAAACTGAGTCCCGACACATCTTTTCAATTCTGCTATAGCGTCATCTCTGCTTATGGCTTTTTTATATGACCTGTCGTGTGTCATTACATCATAAGCGTCCACTATTGAAATTATTCTTGAATTAAGAGGAATTTCTTTCTCTTTTAACCCTTTGGGATAACCTGTTCCGTTCCACCATTCATGATGGCACAATACCGCTTCTGCCACAGAAATAAGCTGTGGTGAAGATTTACAGATATTATACCCTATTTCAGGGTGTTTTTTTATTATTTTCCACTCTTCATCATTTAGTTTTCCTTTTTTTAATAAAATTTCGTCAGTTATAGCAATTTTTCCAATATCATGTAGAGTTGAGAGTAAAGATAGCTCAGTCAATTTATTTTCCTTTAGATTAATTGAACGGCCCAATCTTATTGCCAGGTCTTTCATTCTTAAGGCATGCTCTTCAGTTTCATAACTTTTTTCCCGGAGGGTTCTTTCAAGTGATGAAATTATTGAACTTGAAATACTATTTCTTTCAAGCAGTTTTCTCCGGTACATGCTATCTTCTGCTTCTTTTATTACAGGCACTATACTGGTTTTATAAGTTTTTTTGGTAGCCGTTCCGAGGGAGATACTCACCGGTACTTTTTTATTTTTTGTTCCAGCGCATGTCTTTCTTATTCTATTTAATATTTCCTCGGAATCCTTATCACTGGTTTTGGGAAGTAAAATTGAAAACTCATCACCTCCCCACCTGGATATTATATCTTCTTTTCTGCAGCATTTCTTTATTGTACCGGCCATTTTTATCAATAGCCTGTCACCTTCCTTTGGACCGAATGCATCATTTATGAGTTTTAACCCATTAACATCTCCTATTATAAAACTTAAAGGGAGCTGCCTTTTTGTATCGAGCCTTTTCAGCTCTTCCTCAAAATAACTCCTACTGTACAGACCGGTCAACTTATCCCTCAGGGATAATATTTTAATTTCTTCTTCTGTTTTTTCGTGTTCCAGAACACTTGCCAGAATTTCTGCCAGCAGTTTCAGAAGAGTTATATCATTGTTCGTCCACCTTTTTATATTTTTTATTGATTCAAATCCAAGAAATCCTTTAATATTACTGTTGTGAATAAGAGGAAGAATTAATATCGATTTAACCCCGGAAGGTTTTATTATCTCTTTTTCTTCTTTTATTTTAAGCTTAACTTCTGAAGTATCCTGTATGTTTACACTGTCAAAATTATTTATTTTTTCCATCCACCATAATGAGTATTTTTTAAATATTTTTATTTCTATCACACCGGGTTTTGGCACGGTATTTTTGCCGCACCATTCATAAGTTCTAAAAGCCCTGCTTTTTCTGTCATTAAAAATATAGATATAACTTCTGTCGGCCCCCGTAAATTCCCCTACTTTTTTAAGAGTGTTTCTGATTTCATTATCAATTTCAGATGATAGAATTTTTATAAAATTTGTTGATAATTTCGTTATAAGGTTTTCAAACTTTATTCTGTGGTTTAATGATTTATTGATTCTTTTCTGTTCTGTAATATCATAAAGTATGATTATCCTGCACGGCGTTTTTGAAATGCTGCAGTTAATATTATAAACGGTCATTTTAAAATACCGCTTAATTTTATTTTTAAAAATAATTATATTTTTATTTATTCTGGAATCAGAATAATCAATATTATCAAAATATTTAGAATAAGCAGGAAGCATTCTATTTATATTTTTTCCTCTGTTATTTTTATTCTTTAATTTAAACAGGTCTATTGCTGATTTATTGAGGTATAAAATACAATTTTTATTATCAATAACAACAATGTTATCTTTTATGTCATCTATTATTATATCCTTAGCAATTGGTAAAAAATCAAATATCCCCCACCTTGTAAATCTAAATATTATTAATAATATACTTGCGGTTAGTGCCACTGATGTTATATCAAAAACATCAAAAGGCTTTACTCTCATAATATAAAGTAAATGGGTAGCAAACGGGATTAACAGTACGAGTGCTACCCTCAATGTGTTCAGGTTCAGAAAGCCCATTTTTTTTATCATTATCCGGAGTATAAAAAAGTAAGTCAAAAACATAATTATATACAAAAAAATTACCCACACTGGGAATAAAATACCGGCCTCACATACCAGTAAGTTAACTCTGCTGGTTTCCTGCAATGCTAAATTTCTCCAGAATAAATAGTGAAAGTTATTGGTCGCTATAAAAAAAATAGTTAAAACAGGTATTGTAAATAATATTATAGTTCTTTTAAGTGTAATCCAGCTCCTGTAATTTGTCTTATTTATTATGGTCAATAAATAAGATACGGGGATAATAGTTACAGTAGAATATTTTAGTATATTCCATATAGATTTCGGATAAAATGAAGGATTTAAAACAATATGAATTTCTGCAATAATCCATAATATGCAACCAGTAATTACCAGTAATTCGTAACTTAAGGTATCTATATTCCTATTTCTTATCAGTAAAACAGAAAATAAAACTGATACTATAATTCCCGCAGCTAGCAATATTATGTATAAAGAATAATCTAAACTCATTACTATATAATTTACTTACTATATTATTACATAATTTTATGCTTATAATATTATTTTAATTATTGCTTATTATTATTATAAAAATATTAATATATTATGCTACCATAACTTTAACAATTATTGCAATATTTTTATAAATATTTTACTGCGGCTCACAGGCTATTTTTTAACAGTCCTGAATATTCTGTAATTACGTCCTCAACAAATTTTTTCATTCCTTCCATGGTTTTATAATGTGTAACTGTTTTTTCCATTACATCCATGGGAATAGTGGCTATATCTGCTCCAACAAGCGCAGCTTCCCTAAGCTGTCTCGGGTTCCGGATACTTGCTGCCAGGACTTTTGTATCTTTTATGTCATAATTTCTAAAAACTGTTACTATCTGTTCAACAAGATCAATACCTGAAACAATACCATTATCTTCCAGAAGTCTTTCATTTTTTTCCATGCCGTAATAAAAGAAATAATCTGACTTTGTGAATTGAATATTATTCCGGGACCTGATAAAATCATCAACTCTGCCAGCAAATGGGCTTACAAATTTAGCACCTGCTTTTGCAGCTAACATTGCCTGCTCGGGAGTAAAAACAAGGGTGCAATTTACAGGAATTCCGGACTCTGATAATTCTTTTATTGCCTTTATCCCATCAAAACTGTTTTCACTGCCTTCTTCAAAAGAAGGACTTACAGGAATTTTTACGTATACATTCCCACCCACAGGGTTAAAGATTTTATAAATTTTCTTACCTTCCTCAACCATTTCTTTAAAACCTGTACTTATTACCTCAATACTTACCGGAAGTCCACGTGCAACTGTCAGCATTTCTTTAATATAATTTTCCATATTAACAGCATTGCCACTGGTTTTTTCGGCCTCTACAGCTTTTTTTATTAATGATGGGTTAGTTGTGACTCCATCCAGCAATCCATAAGATTTAGCTCTCTTTATTTCTTCAATTTTTCCCGAATCAATGAAAATTTTAATCTTAACATACCTCCTACTAAATTATTTTTATTTTTTAAATTTTATTTCTTTTACTTTATTTATTATTGCCTTGCTTGATATTTCTTCAAAATCAAGTAATTCATATGGCTTTCCACTTCTTGGTATTTTTCTTACAGCAAGAATATGAACCGGGCTCTTTTCTGATGAAGCGCTTTTTACCGCTTCACCCAGACCTCCTCCCTGGTAATGGTCTTCAACAGTTATTATCAACCCTGTTTCTTCCTGCGCTTTTATAATCACCTTCTCATCTATTGGTTTAATACTGTAAATATCAATCACTCTTATTAATATATTCTCTTTTTTTAATTCCTCATAAGCTTTAAGTGCCTCGTGCAGTGTTATTCCCCCGGCACATATAGTGGCAACGTCATTTCTGCTTTCTTTTAATACTTTACTTCCACCAATTTTAAAATCCTCTGTGCTGTTATAAATAACAGGGGTATCCATTCTGGTTGTTCTTATATATACGTTACCATAGTGTTCTGCCGCTCTTTCTAATAATTTTTCTGTGGATACTGCATCTGCCGGATACAGCACAACGCTATTAAGTTGAGCCCTGAATAGTGCAATATCTTCCAGACCCATCTGTGATGGTCCGTCTTCACCAATTGATACCCCTGAATGTGAGCCAATAAATTTTATATTGGTATTTGAGTACCCGCTCATTCTTATCTGGTCAGCGGCTCTGGTCAAAAAGGCTGCAAATGTTGATACAAATGGGATTTTACCCCTTGTTGATAGCCCAATTGCAGTACCTATCATATTCTGTTCGGCTATATACATTTCAAAAAATCTATCCGGAAATTTTTCTTTAAATATTTCAGAATAAGTTGAGTTACTAACTTCAGCATCCAGAACAACTATATCGGAGAACTTTTTAAAAATATTTACCAGACCGATTCCGTAAGCTTTCCTGGTTGACATACTGTCCCTGCCTATATCAATTCCGGTGTAATTTTTTATTTTTTCTCTGTTCCCTTCACATTGTGCCGGTTCTGCTATAATACCCTTTACATCCCTGTCAATGCTCCCTAACTCATTTAATGTTTTTTCAAGTTTATCCTGGGGGAGTGGTCTACCATGCCATCCATCTTTATCTTCAATAAGGCTTACTCCTTTACCCTTTATTGTTTTTGCTATTATCATAGTGGGTTTTCCTTTAACTTTAAGGGCATACTTATAAGCAGCTGAAATCTCTTTAAAATCATGCCCATCTATTCTTATAGTTTCCCATCCGAAAGAAGAAATCCTTTTTTCATAAGCCACCGTATCCCATCCATACATGGTCTGGCCTCTCTGCCCCAATCTATTTACATCTAAAATACCCACAAGATTGTCAAGTTTATAATAGGATGCAATCTGAATTGCTTCCCACTGTGAACCTTCGGCCATCTCGCTGTCCCCTACCAGTACATATGTATAATAAGGTAATTTGTCTATGTATTTAGCATTTATTGAAACGCCAACCCCAACAGAAAGACCCTGGCCGAGTGAACCCGTTGCTGCCTCAGAATACGGGAAAAAAGGCGTGGGGTGCCCTTCAAACTTGCTTCCAAATTTCCTGAGGGTAAGAATTTCATCCTCGGTTACAGCACCGGCAGCTGCCCATAAAGAATACAATAGAGGGGATGCATGACCTTTAGAAAAAATTAACCTGTCATTATTCACATAGTCCGGTTCATTTACCCTGAATTTAAAGAAATCATCAAAAAATAAGGCTGTCATTAACTCCACAGCGGACAGAGAAGAAGACGGGTGCCCGGATCCGGCCCTGGTGGTTGAAGTTAAAATAAAGTATCTTATGAGTTTTGCTATTTTTTCAAGATTATTCTTTTTTTCCAATTTTCCCCCAATCATAATTTATATTTTATTTTTTTAAAAATCTTATTTTAATAATAACAAATTAAAATTATAAATAAATCTTTTTAATAATTTAGATTAATATAAAGCCCCATTTTTCTGCCAGATTTTATCTATCCGGAATTTAGTTAATCAAGTTTTATATCTTCAACATCAAGTTCCCTTACCCTGAAATTAAATTGCTGTTCCGTAAGGGGCATTTTATCGCCATCCCAGGAAAACAGAAATCCATCGTAATAATAACTTCCCGGGTCCATTGTTTTGTTTTCGTATAAGTAACCCGAGCCTTTTTCCATTGCAATATTCAAATAATAATTCGGGTGCATAAATTTTGCTTCAGGCGTGATATCAACCGGAATCCATCCGTAACCGGGGAACTTAATTTCAACCCATGCATGGCCCATATTTATTTCTTTTTCTCTCTCGTATAAGGCTGTATATACAGGAATCCCGGCAACAAGCCTTGAAGGTATACCTGACGCCCTCAGCAGTGCTGTAAAAAGAATCGCGTAATCAGAACATACACCAGTTTTTCTTTTTAGTATTTCAGACGCGTAAAAGAACTGGTAATCTTCATTTTCGGCTCTATCGTAATCATAACTTAAAGTTCCAGTTACAAAATTATAAATAATTTCAGCTTTTTTAACCTGATCTGTTTCATTCGCGGTTAATGATTCTGCAGCATGCCTGATTTCAGTACTGTATGAATCTATAAATAAGTCATCAATTGTATATTTTTTGAAATCTTCGTCTTCATTATCATAGGACAGAACACTGCCCCTGATATTTTCATATTTAAATTCATAAGAAGTTATGTCTATTATTGTGGATGCAGTCAGGCTCTCATTTTGAGCAAGACTATCTTCATATTTAAAATGTAATAATAAATTCCAGTTGTTATCAAGCAATTCACCGGTACCGGAATAATCGGGTATATAATCATTTATTATCTGAAAAGGATAATATGTTTGTGGAATTCTCATAAAGCACTCAATATCATTTAGATTTTTAGCACTCATGTTTATCAAATTATATTCAACCTCAACTTCAAAGTTATGTTTTATACTACGGATTACAGGTACATTTATCCCGGTAATCATTATGGTCTCCGATGTCTCGACACTCTCTGACCCGTCGGATACAACAAGTTTTATTTCATATTCTCCCGGCTCGTCAAAATAATAATAAAATGACTCTTCTTTTGAACATTCATCGTTATCAATCATCCAGCTGTAAGATAAGTTATCTCCCTCAGTGTCCGCGGTCTTAACTGCAGAAAAATATACAGGATTTCTTACCTGAAAATATTCTCCCTCAAAAGTGTCTCCGAAAACTTCAATAACAGGAACAGGATGTAAATTTATATCCCGTTCATTGCCAGTATAAAATTTATCTTCTTCTGTCACTCCGGATTGCCCTGAAAGCCTTACTATTTCCATACCCTCAAAACCGCCAGCGATATAACCATAATTTCCTTTTATAGTAATGTCATATGAAGTACCGCCGGTACCTAAATCATGAATAATAACAGGATTTTCTTTATCACTTATATCTATAATATATACCCCACCCGATAGGTCTGACACATAAATGTAATTACTTACGGAGTCCATCTCCCATGCCCCACCGGGAACTTCACATTTTCCGAGAAGTTCCGGGCTGGAAGGATTTTTTATGTCAACAATCTGGAATATGCTATTATCATATTTTTCAGTATTTTTATCCCATTTCCAGCTTGAGACGCAGGCATAATCCCCGGTTACATACATACCCCATGAGTTGGAAGGAACTTTGCAGGAACCGGAAAGCCCGGGACTTTCTTTATCCTTTAAATTAACTGCCAGAATTTTACTTTCACCTGTATACTCCTGTTTATCATAATCATAATAATTAACATTTAAAAAGGCCACATTATCTTTTACCCATAAGTTCACGGGTAACCCATCTATATCATATTTGCTTACTAATTCCGGATTTTCTTTTATTGAGATAT
>Ga0307430_1000074_pt1 | contig 89564 bp, 85 predicted proteins | sample SalMarWE160130MG_FD_202159 | JGI IMG/M metagenome (GOLD analysis project Ga0307430, IMG submission 202159) | Salt marsh sediment microbial communities from the Plum Island Ecosystem LTER, Massachusetts, United States - WE1603-130 | ecosystem: Environmental > Aquatic > Marine > Intertidal zone >... | reverse complement strand
TCCTACCCCCACTTCCACCCCCTCCCACACCCCTACAGCCATGCCTCGTTCCGTCCTGCCCACCGCGCCGCCACTCCCGCCGAGTTTGACGCCAGCCCCCCCGTCTATTCATAGCAACGTGCGCTGGATAGATGTGGATCTGACCCACCAGAGGCTCACCGCCTACGAGGGACAGACGCTAGTGCGTACGACCCTCGTCTCTACGGGATTATCGCGCACGCTCACGCCCGCCGGCCGGTATCGCATCTGGATCAAACTGCGCTACGACGACATGAGCGGCCCCGGCTACTATTTGCCCAACGTGCCCTACACGATGTACTTCTACCGGGGCTATGGCCTGCATGGCACCTACTGGCACAACAACTTCGGCCACCCGATGAGCCACGGCTGCGTCAACCTGCCTACGCGGGAGGCGGAATGGTTCTTCAACTGGGCCAAAGTAGGGACGATGGTCAACATCCACTACTGAGAGATATGGGGGGGATACTTTCAGCCCAGGAGGGCACAGTGAAACGATATCGCGTAAAACCGGGCAGCCAGATCAACCTGAGCCAGTGGGATCCAAACGACAAGAGCGCGTTTGACGGAAGCAAACAGGAAGCACGGGAGGCACTACGAACACTCAACGAGCGACTGGAGGCGCTGCAAGAACTGCTCTACGCAGAACACAAACACAAAGTGCTCATTGTGCTGCAGGCAATGGATACCGGCGGCAAGGACGGCACCATTCGCCACGTCTTCGAGGGCGTAAATCCTCAGGGCGTGAAGGTGGCCGGCTTCAAAGTGCCCACACCGGAGGAACTGGCCCACGACTTCCTGTGGCGGGTGCACAAACAGGTGCCGGGCAAGGGCGAGATCGTCATCTTCAACCGTAGCCACTATGAGGACGTCTTGGTCGTCCGGGTACATAACCTGGTGCCGCCGGCAGTGTGGGGTCGGCGGTATGCCCACGTCAACGACTTCGAGCGGATGTTGGCCAAAGAGGGCACGGCGATCCTGAAGTTCTTCCTGCACATCAGCCTGGACGAGCAGAAGGAGCGGTTGCAGGCCCGGCTGGACGAGCCGCACAAACGCTGGAAGTTCCACCTGGGCGACCTGGATGAGCGCAAGTTATGGCCGGAGTACACGCGAGCCTACGAGGATGTCCTCAGCAAGACCAGCACCGAGCAGGCACCCTGGTACATCGTCCCGGCCAACCGCAAGTGGTACCGCAACCTGGTGGTGGCTACTGTCCTGGTGGAGACGCTGGAAGGTCTAGACATGAGCTACCCTCAGCCAGAGGAGGGGCTGGACGACGTGGTGATTGAATGATCCTAACCAGACCGTGACCCTATCCCAACCAACCAAACGCCCCTTCGCTGTCCCGGTCGGAAAAGGTTGCACCACAAGCGTATGAGCAAACGCATCGCTTTTCTTGTTGCCCTGACCGCTCTCTACCTTCTGCCCACCCTGCTGACCTCTTGCAGGGCTGAGATCGTGGAAGGCCGGGCCACACCCACCGCTCCAGCGGCCACGAGCACCATGCCCCCCCGCCCACACCCCCACACCCCCACACCCACCTCCCCTCCAGACTCCGCCCCAATCCCCACGAACCCGCCGCCCGTCGAACACGGTCTCGTCGAGCACACCGTCCAACCCGGCGACACCTTGCTGGGTCTGGCCACAGCGTACGACGTGCCGATGGCCGCGATCCAACTCCAGAACGGAATGGGCGATTCCGCCGTCGTAAAGGTGGGACAGGTGCTCTCCATCCCCCCGCGAGTTGGTTGGGAGGGGGCCTCGCGCTTCTGGGTCGTGCACGTAGTGAAAGCAGGCGAGACGCTGGTCGGCATCGCCCGGACCTACGGCCTGAAAGCAGCGACGCTCAAGGCTGTCAACGGATTGGCCGACGCCGACCTGATTGTGATTGGCCAGGAACTGGTGCTCCCGCTGGACGCACCGGCCGTGGCGCGCGCGCCGGAGCCCACCGCCACGCCGATACCGCCGCCCATCCCAACCCGCAGCCCGACCACAGATGCCGTCGGCACGTCACCCCCGCCGACCACCGCGCCAGCCGCCCCGCCACCCGCTGACGTCGCGGCCTGGCCCCACGAAACGGTGCGGCTGATCAATGAAGTGCGCGCTCAGCACGGCCTGGGGCCGCTGGCCTACAACGAGACGCTGGCGCTGGCGGCCCAGGGGCAGGCGAACGACTGCGCCCAGCGCGGCTGGTGCAGTCACACCGGCTCTGACGGTTCGAACATCAAGACGCGCATCCTGCGCGCAGGCTACGAACCCGCCAGTTGGGCGGAGTGTTGGGCACAAAGAAAGACACCCCAGGGCGCGGTGGACATCTGGATGGACGAGGTGCCACCCAACGATCCGCACCGGCGCACATTGCTCACCACCCATCTTTCGGAAATCGGCGTGGGCGTGGCCGAGACCAGTTGGGGCTACTACTTCATCGCCGACTTCGGCCGGCCGTGATGCGGTCCGGCGGCTTCCTTGACATCCCGCCCACCCTGACTACAATACCTCCGCCACGGACCTGCGCGGCTGTGAGTCTTACTCGACAACAACCCAATGCACCGCTTTCCGGTGCCGCTGGGATCGCCGAGGCGACCGAGACGGCAGCAAGGAAGCGATCCACTGCTCCCCTTGCCGCCCCACGCCTCCCCATCCCACACTTGTCCACTTGCAAACTTGCACACCTGTACAAGGAGAGACCAATGCTACTCGCCATAGACATCGGCAACACCAACATCACCTTCGGGCTGTACGAAGGAGAGACACTGAAGCCGCACTGGCGCATCCGCACAATTCACGAGAAAATGCCCGACGAGTACGGCATCCTGCTGGACCAACTGTTCCGCCACCGGGGCTATCGGCCCGAGCAGGTGACCGACATCGCCATCGCCAGCGTCGTGCCGCCGCTGACTCCAGTCTTCGTGCAGGCCTGCCAGGACTACCTGGGGCAGACGCCGCTGGTGGTGGACACGGGGGTGCGGACCGGCGTGCGCATCCGCTACGACAACCCACGGGAGGTGGGAGCCGACCGGGTGGTGGACGCCGCCGCCGTGCGGGCTCTCTACGGCGTGCCGGCCTGCGTGGTGGATTTCGGCACTGCCACTACCTTCGATGCTGTGTCGGCGGAGGGGGACTATCTGGGCGGGGCCATCGCCCCCGGCATCGGCATCGCCGCCCAGGCCCTCTTCGAGCGCACCGCCAAACTGCCCCGAGTGGAACTGGCCCGCCCGCCGTCGGCTATCGGGCGCAATACCGCCCACAGCATCCAATCCGGCCTACTCTTTGGCTACGTCGGTCTGGTAGAGGGAATGGTGGCCCGCTTCAAGGCCGAGTTGGGGCCCCAGACCCGCATCGTCGCCACGGGGGGCCTGGCGGAGATCATCGCCCGCGAGACGGAGGTCATAGACGTGGTGGACCCGTGGCTGACGTTGCACGGCCTGCGCATCATCTACGAACTGAACCGGTAGGAGTGGGAAACTCTACTTGCACCTTTCAGGGCTATGTGCTATAATTAGCACACAGAGAGGTGAAAACGAGGTAAGAACCATGCGCTATACCCACCCACTGGACGACCTGCTCAGCAGCCAGGCCCGGCTGAGAATCCTGCGCTATCTCTGCACCGTCGAAGGCGAGCATACCGGGCGGGAGATCGCCCGCGCCATCGGGATGGGGGAGACGCCCACTCACCGGGCCTTGAAAGAGTTAGCCGACACGCTGATCGTGCTCTATCGCGTGGCCGGACGTGCCCACTACTACCGCCTGAACGAGCACCACGCCCTGATAGAACGGGTACTGCGTCCCCTGTTCGCGGCAGAGAAGGCTCAACGGGATGCCGCCGTTGCCGAACTGCTGGCCGGGATGGACGTTCCCCTGGATGCGGCGCTGATCTACGGCAGCGTGGCACGGGAGGAGGATACCTGGCGCTCCGACCTGGACATCCTCTTGGTGACACCCACGGCCGACGACGCTTGCCGGGCCGCCGAATGCCTGTGGCAGCGCGATGCGGACATGCTCAGGCACTACGGGGTGATCTCGGTTCAGGCTCTATCCAGGGGCGAACTGGCCGCCAGGGTACAGCGCGGCGAGAAGTGGCTAGTGGAGGCCCTACGGGACGGCGTAGTTGTCAGAGGCACGTTCCCCCGGCGCCTGTTGCGTGGGCAGGCGCCGGCCTGAGCCCGTTGAAAGAATATGTCGTGATGGTCAAGAAGGCCAGACGGCGCACTCGGCGCTCCGACACGGCGCGCATTCATGCGGTTGGGCCGGCCGCCTGGCGGAACTACCTGCGGCGTGCCCAACAGACCCGGCGGGCGATGCAACGTTCCGCCGCAGAGGAGGACTGGGCTGCCGTGGCCGCCATCGCCCCCACCTGCGCTATCGCTGCCGCCGACGCAGTGGTGGCGAGGATGGCCGGCGTGGTGGCCAGAGACGAAGATCACGCGGCTGTCGTAGAACTGCTACTGGCCCACGGTAGTGAACTGGAGGGGGTGCAGCGGGCGGCACAACATCTGCGCCGGCTGTTGGAGCGCAAGACCACAGCCCAGTACGGTGAGGAGCCCGTCACCGCCTCGATGGCACGGGATATGCTGACCCATGCCGAGCGGTTGTTAGCCTGGGCAGAGAGGCAACTCGAAAATTCTTGAGGGTACGCGAATGGAACCCGTCCCCCTACTCGAAGACAAGCGTATTATCCTGGGCATCACCGGCGGCATCGCCGCCTACAAGATCGGCACGCTGGCCAGCCACCTGACCCAGGCCGGGGCGCAGGTGGACGTGGTGATGACGGAACCGGCGACCCGCTTCGTCGCGCCACTGACCTTCGGGGCGCTGACCGGCCGGCCCGCCTACACCGACATGTGGCGCACGTCCAGTGAGGGGTTGCCCACCCACATCGCCCACGTGGGGCTGGCCCACGCCGCCGACCTGCTGGTCATTGCCCCAGCCACCGCCAACACGCTGGCGAAACTGGCGACGGGCCTGGCTGACAATATCCTCACCACTCTGGCGCTGGCTGCCTCCTGCCCGATGCTGGCGGCCCCGGCGATGGACGCCGGAATGTGGACCCACCCGGCCACCCAGGCCAATGTCACCACGCTGCGGGAGCGGGGAGTCCACTTCGCTGGCCCGGTCCGCGGGCGAATGGCCTCCGGCCTGGAAGGAGAGGGCCGCATGATGGAGCCCGACGAAATCCTGGGCCACATCCGCCTGGTGCTGGGACGGGATGGCCCCCTGGCCGGACGGCGGGTCGTCGTCACAGCCGGCCCCACTCGCGAGCCGCTCGACCCGGTTCGCTTCCTCAGCAATCCCTCCTCCGGCCAACAAGGCTTCGCCCTGGCCCAGGCGGCGCTGGACCGGGGAGCGGCAGTCACGCTCATCACCGGCCCCACACACCTGCCTACGCCGGTGGGGGCGGAACGGGTGGACGTCACCACCGCCCAGGAGATGCACGATGGTGTGATCTCCGCCGTGAGACAAGCCGATGCGCTGCTGATGGCGGCCGCCGTGGCCGACTACCGCCCGGTCACCGCCGCTCCGCAGAAGATCAAGAAGGAAGAGGGAGATCTGAACCTGCACATGGTTCGCACGCCGGACGTCCTCTCCGCCGTCGCCGTCCAGTGGACAGAGACCGGCTTCCCCCGCGTCGTGGTCGGCTTCGCCGCCGAAAGCGAGGCCCTGGTGGAGAACGCCCGCGCCAAGTTGGCGGCCAAGAACCTGGACCTCATCGTCGCCAACGACATTACTGCGCCGGATGCGGGCTTTGGTGCGGAGAACAACCGTGTAGTGCTGATCGGGCGGGACAGCAGCGTGGAGGAACTGCCGTTGATGAGCAAGGCCGCCGTCGCCGACGTCATCCTCGACCGCCTCCTACCCCTCCTGACCGACCAATCAACTGACTAACCAACCAGCAGGGGCCTCTTGACACTCCATTCAATGGGGGTACAATAACCTTGCCATGAATCCACAAGGCCGTGAGCCTTATCTTGCAGCCCCCCAATGCATTGCGCCACGGTGGTGGCTGGCAGGTACATCACACCTCATCCGCCTCTTCCTCCTGCCGCTGCTGTTGGCTGCTTGCGCCCCCCCGTCCGCCACACCCCAGCGGCTTCCCACCCGGGCCGCCACCCCCACCCCTACCCCCACTCCTTTCTCCATCGCTGCGCAGACCTACTACGAGGAAGGGATGGTCCACCAGGAAGCAGGCGACACCGAGGGCGCGCTGCAATCCTTTACCTGGGCTATCCAACGGGTGCCCGACTTCGCGCCAGCCTACGTCGCACGCGGCACCGTTCACCTGGCGCAGGGGAAACTCCATTCGGCGCTGACCGACGCCGATGCTGCGCTGGAGGCCGACCCTGCCGACGCCGCCGCCTATGCGCTGCGTGGCGAGACGCTACGCCTGCTGGGCCGTGCCCACCAGGCATTGGAAGCCTTCGACCAGGCCCTGGCCCTGGACACTGACCTGAAGCCAGAGACCTTTCGCTCCCGTTGGCTGGCTGCCCGCGCGACCCACAATGCCGGCCGTCTGCTGAGGCTGAGCGATGAGTACGCCGCCGCCCACCCCGACGATCCCCTGCACCACTACTATCGTGGCTGGGGACTCATCGAATTGGACAAGCCCCGCCTCGCCATCAGGGTACTGGTCGAGGGGATCAAGGCCACTCCCGAGCCGCCAGCCCTGCTTTGGTTCGCGCTAGGTTGGGCCTACGTGGCGGATCGCTCCTGGCAGGAGGCAGTCACTTCTTTCGAGGCCACCCGCGCGCTGGTGCAGGCTGGCGACACCAGCCTAATCGTCCACTCCGACCAGCCCATCGCCGACCTCTTCGGTGCGCTCGGGCAGGCCTACCTGGGTGCCGGACGCTGCGTGGACGCTGAGATGATGCTAGAATACGCCATTGACGTCGGCGCTCCGGCCTCGGAATACGCCTCCGCGTTGAAGGAGGCGCGTCTCTGCCAGACCCCCGCCCCCACAGCCACGCCCTACCCTACCACGACTCCGTTCAAATAGCGAGAAGCACCGTCAGCACCGGGCCAATGACGAGCCAATAACCTGAAACTCCGCGCCACATTGACGCTATCTTCACTTGTGCTATACTATGCCAGCAAAATTCATCCAAGGAGACCGATACGATGGTAGACGAAGACCTGCTGAAGATCCTGCGCTGCCCCTATTGCGTCAGCGGCGAGACCCGCAAGCCTGGCGACGACCCCGGCCAACTGAAACTGGCCCATGACTGCTGGCTCGTGTGCCAGGAGCCCGATTGCGGCCGCAAGTACCCCATCCGCGATGACATCCCGGTGATGCTCATCGAAGAGGGGGATAAATGGATCAGCGTGGCCGTCGAGGATCTGCCGGTTCCGCCGCCAGCCGGGTAGCCCCATGCTCCAGTGGCGGGTGATCCTGCTGGCAGCACTGGCCATGCTGCTGCTGTTGGGCGGGCTATTCGCTCTGATCCTGCCCGACCCTTACGAGGGTCCGGTGCTCTATCACTTCGACGAGCAACACGCCATCCGCGCCATGGACGCCCTGGGAATAGTGCTGCTGGCCCTGGGATGTGCCATGTCCTGGAGCGCCGGGGCCTTATGGCAGCGCCGGATGTATGCTTCCTGACCAGCCTGGGACTTATGTGCTGATTTTGAGGCTGCCACGTCCCGCGACCATCGGCGTCGGGCGATTGGGCCACTTCCAATTCCCGGCTGGCTGGTATGCCTACGCTGGCAGCGCCCACGGGCCAGGCGGACTGGTTGCCCGAATTTCCCGGCACTTGTGCCCATCCAAACCCCTGCACTGGCACGTGGATTATCTGCGGGCTTATGCCCGGCCTGTTGAAATCTGGTACGCAATCGGGACCCGGAAGCGGGAATGCGCCTGGGCCCAGGCGCTGTTCGGACTCCCCGGTGCTTCCCTCCCTGTACCCCGCTTCGGCGCTTCCGACTGCCAATGCCTGGCCCACCTAATTCACTTCGCCGCGCCACCGGACCTGGCGACCTTCGTCCGCGTCGTGGGCGAACCCATATCGCAGGAGAAGCTGAATGCCTGATGCGCTCAAGGTGTTTCTGGACAGTATCGCCGCTGGCGACGACGCCCGCACCGAGGAAGCCGTGCTGGCGCTGGGGCACAGTTCGGCTGAGAACTCACGGCGCAGCCTTGATGACGCAGTGCTGCCCCCGTTGCGCGACCTGCTGGTCGACGCCGACCCCGACCGCCGCTGGTGGGCTGCCCGCGCCCTGGCCGCCGTTGGCACCCAGGCTGCACGGGATTTGCTCATCACCGCACTGGCCGACCCCGATCCCGACGTACGTGCCTGTGCCGTGCAGGGGCTGGGAGAACTGCACGCTGAGGACGCCGTGGCGGGGCTGGTGCGCTGCCTGGCCGATCCCAGCCCTTTCGTTTCCCGCATCGCCGCCGATAGCCTGGCTCACATCGGCCCACCCGCCGTCCCGGCCCTCATTGCTGCGCTGCAGGAGGGAGAGGTCCTTACCCGGGCGGGGGCAGCCCGCGCCCTGAGCATCATTCAGCCCGAAGAAGCCATCCCCGCCCTCTGTGCCGCCCTCAATGATCCGAGCGCCATCGTCACCTATCACGCGGAGGAAGCGCTAGAGCGGATGAAAGTGGGGCTGGTGCTCTTCCGCCCCTGAGCAGCAAGGGGTCCCGCCACCGTGCCGCTTTACCTCGCCCCGCGCATCCTCCTGGAGACGTGCCGCACGGCGCGGGAGGTCCTTTCGCGGATTCAGGAGATGCTGCACCTTCTTTCAAGCATTTCCTCACAGGTCCCACCTCTCCACCACTTCCGCGCCATTCGTTGCCCTACAGACGTAGATGCTTGGTGCGATGCCCGTGGTTGCCTGGTAGCAGGTGGTGACGGCAGCGGCAAAGGCGCGGGCGGCGTCGGCGCGGACGAGGGCCACGGCACAGCCACCAAAACCAGCGCCAGTCATGCGGGCGCCGTAGCAGGTGTCTTCGCGACAGGCGCATGCCACCATACCGTTCAGTTCATCGCTCGACACTTCGAAATCATCTCGCAGGCTGACGTGGCTACCGTTCATCAGTTGGCCCAGTGCGACGGCGTCACCCTGGCGCATAGCCCCCGCGGCCTGCAAGGTGCGGGTATTTTCTGTCACCACGTGGCGGGCACGGCGGCGAGTCAGGTCGTCCAGCCGGTCGGCCTGGGCCCGGAACTGGGCCACGCTGACGTCGCGTAGGACAGGGACGCCGAAGAAGCGTGCAGCGGCTTCACACTGGGCACGACGCTCGTTATAGGCCGAATCCACCAGTCCCCGCCGGGTGGCAGTGTCCAACACTGCGACAGCCGTGCCGGGCGGCAGGGGCACGGGCCGCGTCTCCAGCGAGCGGCAGTCAATCAGGAGGGCGTGGCCGGCCTTGCCCGCTGCTGAGATCATCTGATCCATGATGCCACAGTTGACCCCCACCCACTCGTTCTCCGCGCGCTGCCCGATCTTCGCCATCGTCGTTGAGTTCCACGGCAAACTCGACGCCACGGCGAAGACCTGGGCTGTGGCCATTTCCAACGCGGCCGAAGAGGAGAGACCAGCGCCAATCGGCACATCGCCAGCGACGACGCCCTCCCAGCCCTGTAACGTGTAACCCGCCTCCTGCAAGGCCCAGGCAACTCCCTTCAGGTATTCTCCCCAGCCTGTCCTGCGATGGGCATGGAAACCCGCCTGTCCTGCGGCGGGTATGGAAACCTGTCCCACGCTCTCCAGCGAGAATTCCACTGTCTGATCAAAATCGAGAGAGTGGCATAAAATGCGCTGGTCGCTGCGGGGCCGCACCGCCATCCACACCGCGCGGTCAATCGCCATCGGCAGTACAAAACCATCGTTATAGTCGGTGTGTTCCCCGATCAGATTAACCCGCCCCGGCGCACGCACGACGAAGACGGGGGGGGCGCCGAAGCGGCGTTCAAATTCCATTGGGACCTGATTTTTTCCGCCAGACCTGGTTTCTCTTGACTCGCGCCTCACGTTTCACGTCTCCCGCTTCGCTTTGTAATGAGTTTCCGACAACGCCCGCAGCCGTTCTGCTGCCCGCTCCGCCGTCAGGTCACGCTGGGCCTCGGCGAGCATCTCGTAGCCGACCATGAACTTTTTCACGGTGGCAGAGCGCAGCAGTGGCGGGTAGAAGTGGGCGTGAAGTTGCCAGTGCGGGTAATCGTCGCCAGTGTCCCCTGAACCCGTCGCAGGGCCGGTCGGCGTGCCGTGCCAGCCCATGGAGCAGGGGAACGAGACCTCGAAGAGGTTGTCATATTTGGTTAGCAACCGCTTGATAATCTGCGCCAGTCCATCCCGCTCGCGATCGCTCAGATCAGGCAAGCGCAACACGTGGCAGCGGGGCAGGAGCAGCGTCTCGAAGGACCAAGCGCAATCAACGATAGGCTGGCAACCAATCACCGTGAGCCTCAATGAGCTCATCCACCAGGTTCCAGATCTGGTCCAGGTCCAGTTCGGCACCGGTGTGGGGGTCGAGCATGGCGGCGTAGTAGATGTACTCCCGCTTTCGAGTCAAAGCCGCTTCTGCCGTCAGGGCCTGCACGTTGATGTTGGTCTGCATCAGCGCTGCCAGGTGCGGCGGCAGGGCACCAATGCGGGTGGGCTGCACACCGTTCTTGTCCACCACGCAAGGGACTTCTACGATGCAGCCTGGGGGCAAGTTGTCAATCAGGCCGTGGTTGGGCACATTGACGTAGACCACCCGGGGGGCGCCCGTCTCCATACTGTGAATGATCAGCGGGGCATATTCGCCACTGAGCTTCATCGTGAAGACCTCTTCGAAGAAGTCGAGGAGGACGTTAGTGCTTCCCAGTGCCTCGCGGACGTTTCCCAGTATCTCGCGCATGGCCTTTTCGAAGGAGACGTCAGAGTTCTCCAGCTTCTCCTGCATAACCTCCCACATGCCGATCTGGGCTTCGCAACGCCGGATGTACTCGTCCAGCGGAACGTTGAAGCGCTCGATCAGGTCGGGCCGATCCCGCTTGATGAACCAGGGTGTATACTCGGCGAAGTGCTCGCTGGACTCGGTGACGAAGTAGCCCAGCCGGGTGAGCATCTCGTAGCGCACCCGGTTCCAGTCGGGCACCCGGCCCTCCTCCACCACCTGGCGAATGCGCGGGTAGAGATCCTCAACACCCTCCTCCGTCTTGCGCTCGAAGCGCAGGTAGAAAGCCATGTGGTTGATGCCCGCGCACAGGTAGTTGATCTCTTTGATGGGTACACCGATGTCGCGGGCCAGTTGTTGGGCCGTGCCCTGAACACTGTGGCACAGTCCCACCGTGTTGATCTTGCTGGCCCGGCTGAGAGCCCAGCAGTTCATGGCCATGGGATTGGCGTAATTCAGGAATGTGACGTCGGGGCACAGCTCTTCCATGTCGCGGCACATGTCCAGCAAAACGGGGATGGTGCGCAGACCACGCATGATGCCGCCAATGCCCAGAGTGTCGGCTATCGTCTGGCGCAGGCCGTATTTCTTGGGAATCTCGAAGTCAATCACCGTGCCTGGCTTGTAGCCGGCTACCTGGATCATGCAGATGGCGTAGTCGGCGCCCTCCAAGGCTGCCCGGCGGTCGGTGGTGGCCTCAATAGTGGGGTGAGCGTCCAGGAACTGGGCTACTTTGTGGGCCACGACCTCCGAAGTGTGCAACCGTTCCTCGTCAATGTCGTGCAGACTAATGGTGGCTGTAGGATCGGCCAGTTCGGGAAAGCTAAAGATGTCAGCCAGCAGGCGCTTAGCGAAAACGGTGCTGCCGGCTCCAATAAAGGTGATCTTGGGCATAGCCTAAACTCCTTATCTCTACATAGTCAGACCTACTCTACATAGTCTGCTGAATGGGCATTTTATTATCTCCCTCCAAAGACCTCCGAGGTTTCCTTGGTAGGCCCATTTGTAATAGAGGACAAGGACTTTGTCAAGGGGGATAACCTTAAAAACCGGGCGCTGGTGGGGCAAACCCCTCATCCTGTGAATACTCCCGGCAGGGTGACGAGTGTCACGCGAAAGAAATACCAGGTCTCACTTGCCAAATGACGTGGAGTGTGTATAATTGTTAATGCGAAGCATTCGCACCAAGAAGGTGAGAAATGAGTGAGCCGAAAGAGCATCTGCGAGACGTCTTTCGAGCCGCGGGCCGGAGGCTGACCTCCCAGCGCCGCCTGATTCTGGAGGTGCTGGAGGAGAGCAACGAGCACCTGGACGCTGAAGAGCTTTACGACCGGGCCAGGGTTCACAACACCGACATCAGCCTGGCGACAGTCTATCGCGCGCTGGCTGTCCTTAAGGAAATGGGACTGGTGGAGGAGCACCGCCTGGGTGAGGAGCACGGTCACTACGAACCGATGCGAGACGAACCGCACTATCACTTCACCTGCGTGGGCTGTGGCAGGGTGATCGAGTTCGACTCCCCCCTGGTAGCACGGATCCAGCAGGAATTGAGCGAGCGGGAAGGGGTGTGTGTGACCAGTGTCCATCTGCACCTGAGCGGCTACTGTGCCCAGTGTCAAAACAAAGCAGGAGGACAAAGCAGAAATGAGACATAGATCGAAGAGGCACCGAGCAGCCCTATCGTCCACACCAGAGGACGAAGTGGTTGCCCTGAGCGCTCTACACCCCGGCGAGCAGGGAGTGGTAGCTGAGCTACTCGGCGGGCGCGGAGTACTGGGTCGCATGGCATCACTGGGCTTCACGCCGGGGGCGAAGGTGAGGATGCTGCAGAACTTCGGCCACGGCCCGCTGATCGTGCTTCTGCGCGACACGCGCGTGGCCCTGGGGCGCGGCGAGGCGCGCAAGGTGAGGATGTTGCGCAAATGACTGACGAGAACATCATCACCGTCGCCCTGGCCGGGCAGCCCAACGTGGGCAAGTCCACGCTCTTCAACCTGCTCACCGGCCTCAATCAGCACGTGGGCAACTGGCCCGGCAAGACGGTCGAGCGGAAGGAGGGCACGTTCGCCTTCAACGGGGCGACCTACCGGCTGGTTGACCTGCCCGGCACTTACAGCCTGACCGCTAACTCCTCCGAGGAGGTCATCGCCCGCGACTTCATCATCAAGGAACGGCCCGACGTGGTGGTCGTGGTGGTGGACGCGGCGATACTGGAACGCAGCCTGTACCTGGTGGCGGAGTTGATGCCGCTGCCCGCGCCGGTCATCGTGGCGCTGAATATGATGGATGTGGCCCAGCAGGAGGGATTCCGCATCGAGCCGGAGGTGCTGGAGGCGGCGCTAGGCGTCAAGGTGGTGCCTATGGTCGCCGCCAGGAACGTCGGTGTCCGTGAACTGGTGAGGGCGATTGACACAGTGGCGCGTGATAGCTACGTCTACACACCCAAGCGCCCCAAGATCCGCGCCGACCACAGGGATGTGCTGGCCAAGATCGAAGCGCTGATTGAGGGGTATGTACCCCAGCCTTACCCGCAGGATTGGGTGGCGCTGAAACTGCTGGAGGGGGATCGGGAAATCACGCGCATGATGCGGGAATGTATGCCGGACGAGCGCTGGGAGGCGGTTCACGACGTCCTGCGAGCCCACGACGACGCGCTGATGGCCGTGGCCAGCGGGCGCTACGAGTGGATCGGGCGCATGATCCGCGCCGCCGTGACCCGCCCCAAAGCCGGCCAGATCGGCCTGACGGAGCGGCTGGACCGCTGGGCCACCCATCCCTTGTGGGGGCTTCTGATCCTGGCGGGCATCCTGGGTCTGATCTTCTGGCTGACCTACACCATTGGCGCACCCTTGCAGGACATGCTCAATATCTACGTGGTGAGCGGGCTGGCAGAACTGGCGCGCGCCGGGCTGGCTGGAGCCCCCACCTGGCTTTCCGATCTGATCGTGGATGGCGCCATCGGCGGAGTGGGAGCGGTGCTTACCTTCCTGCCTATCCTGGTCATCTTCTTTGCCGTGATGGGCGCACTGGAGGATATTGGGTACATGGCCCGGGCGGCCTACGTGATGGATGGCTTTATGCACCTGATGGGATTGCACGGGAAGTCCTTCCTGCCTCTGTTCCTGGGCTTCGGCTGTAACGTCCCTGCGGTGCTGGGTGCCCGGGTGATCGAATCCCGCCGCGCGCGCCTGTTGACTATCCTGCTTGCCCCACTGATCCCCTGCACGGCCCGGATGGCGGTGGTCGCCTTCTTGTCCCCGGCCTTCTTCGGCTCTGCTGCCACGCTGGTCTCCTGGGGGCTGGTCCTCCTGGCGCTGGTGGTGTTGGCCCTCTCCGGCGTGCTCATCAACAAGACCATATTCCGGGGCCAGCGGGCGGCGTTCATTATGGAATTGCCCCTCTACCACCTCCCCAACTGGCGCACCATCGGCTTGCTGGTCTGGCAGCGCAGCCTGGCCTTCCTCAAGAAGGCGGGCACGCTGATCCTCACGGTCTCGGTGGTGGTGTGGGCTCTCTCGGTGCTGCCAGGCGGGGAGATCGAGACCAGTTTTCTGGCTCAAATCGGCCGGTGGTTGGAGCCAGCAGGCCGGCTGATGGGCTTCGACTGGCGGCTGATGGTGGCACTATTGACCAGTTTCATCGCCAAGGAAAACTCCATCGCCACGATGGGCGTGCTGTTCGGCACGGGCGAGGAAGCCGGGCTGGCGGAGACGATGGCGGCTACCTTCCCCGCCTCTACGGCGCTGGCCTTCCTGGTGGTGCAGATGCTTTTTGTCCCCTGCGTGGCGACAGTCGCCGTCGTCCGTCAGGAGTCCGGATCGTGGTGGTGGACTCTGTTCAACCTGGGCTTCCTGCTGGCGGTCTCTTGGGCGGCCGGCGTGGTGATCTTCTGGCTCGCGGGAATGGGGGGGTTATAGTGTCGCAACTAGAGCGCTTCTTCCTCATCGGCCTGGTCCTGCTGGCGGTGCTGGCGGTAGTCATCGTCATTGTAGTACCCCGGCTGAGACAGCAGCCCTCCCCATCTGAGCCATCCCTTGCACCAGGCGAGACGGAGACGATGTCCGCACGCGTGATCGAGGTGGTGGAGGAGGGCACCGTCGAGCTGGGCGGGGGCAGTACGCAACCTTACCAGCGGTTGCTGCTGCGCGTCGAAAGCGGATCCCTGGCTGGACAGGAGGTCATGGTTGAGGAGGGAACGGTCAACATCATCAGCCAAGAGCGGCTGTTCCACGCCGGCGACCGGGTTTACCTGGAGCGGGTGGTAGGGCCAGACAGCGAGCGCTTCTACGTCTCGGACTTCGTGCGCACCGGTCCGCTGCTCTGGATCGCGGCCCTGTTTGTGACGCTGGTCGTACTGGTGGGCCGGGGCAAGGGTCTGCGGTCGCTGGTGGGCACGCTATTCAGCCTGGTGGTGATTTTTGCCTTCATCGTCCCTCAGATCATAGCGGGCCGAGACCCGGTAGCCGTGAGCATTGCTGGCTCTATCCTGTTACTGGCCGTCTCCAACTACCTGATCTACGGTTGGAACCCCAGGGCGCACGCAGCGGCGGCCGGGATGGTACTGAGCCTGGTGCTGACCGGGGTGCTGGCCTGGTTGTCCGTGGGCTGGACCCGTATGACTGGCTTGACCGCGGAGGAGAGCTCCTACTTAATCATGGAACTGGGGCCGGATGCCAACCTGCAGGGGTTGCTGCTGGGCGCGATCATCATTGGGTCAATGGGGGCACTGGACGACGTATGCGTGGGTCAGGTATCGGTAGTCTTCGAACTGCTCGACGCCAACCGCGATTTGGGATGGACAGACCTCTTCCGTCGCAGCTTCAACGTCGGGCGGGACCACATCGCGGCGATGGTCAACACGCTCGTCCTGGCTTACACGGCGGCTTCGTTGCCCTTGATGTTAGCCTTCACCCTCTACCAAGAACCGCTCTGGCGGCGGATCAACCGGGAGCCCATCGCCGAGGAGATCGTGCGCACGCTGGTGGGGAGCATAGGACTGATCCTGGCCGCGCCCATCACCAGTCTGACCGCCAGCCTCTTAGCGCACTGGACGGTCCAGCAGGAGGAGGCGAGGAGCAGGAGAGTAGGGGAGTAGAAGAGCGGGGGAGCAGAGAGGCAGGGAAGCACAAGTCGCAAGTCACAAGATGTAGGAGGCAAGAGGCAAGAAGCAGGGGAGCGAGGGGACACAAGGCTACAAGCTGACAAGAAGACGGGATAAGAATGGGCAAGGGGCAGGGAGTAGATGACGATGTTGAACTGGCTGCTGGAGTTGCTGCGGGCGGGGGGCACCCACCGGGTGGTCGGCCTGGCCCGCGAGCTGGATACGACGCCCGCGTTGGTCGAGGCGATGCTGGAGCACCTGGCCCGTATGGGTTATCTGAGGCCGGTGGGGGGCGAATGTGACACCAAGTGCGCTGGTTGTCCACTGGCGGGACTGTGCGCGGCGGGGAAAGGCGGGCGCGTGTGGGCGCTGACGGGGAAAGGATAACTACGGAGCAAGCCCTGCCCCTACCAGCGACCGCAATACCGCCAGGTTCTCTCTATCCTCGTGCAGGTCGTCGCTCTTGGGTGTCTCCAGCAGGCCCGGCAGCACCGCCAACCGGGGGTCGTTCAGCACGTGGCGGAACCCCTCCAGGCCGATGTTTCCCTGGCCGATGTGCTCGTGCCGATCTTTGCGGCTTCCCAGGTCCCCTTTGCTATCGTTCAGGTGAATCACCTTGAGCCGCTCCAGGCCAATGACCCGATCGAAGGCCTCCATCGTGGCGGCGTATCCCTCCACCGTGCGCAGTTCATAGCCGGCAGCGAAGACGTGACAGGTATCGAGGCAGACCCCCAGCCGTTCTCCCTGCTGCGTGTGCTCCATCAGCCAGGCCAGGTGCTCGAAGCGATAGCCCAGGTTAGTGCCCTGCCCGGCGGTGGTCTCCAGAAGAATCTGGGTGCGGAAGCCCGGCGTGGCGGCATGGACTCCCCCCAATGCCTGCGCTACCCGCGCCAGCCCTGCTTCCTCCCCTGTGCCCACGTGCGAACCCGGATGGAGCACCAGATAAGGCACATCTAGCGCCTCACACCGATCCAGTTCGACGATGAGCATGTCGCGTGACTTTGTCCACAGCGCTTCGTCGGGCGTAGCCAGGTTGAGCAGGTAGGAGGTGTGGCCCACCACCGGCTGGATACCCGTCCCCACAGCCTTCGCCTTGAAACGTGCGATGTCCTCCTCGGTCAGTGGCTTCACCGCCCAGGAGCGGTTGGACTTGACGAAAATCTGCAGCGCATCGCAGCCTACAGACTGAGCGCGGTCGAACGCCTTGTGCAGCCCGCCAGCGATGGACTCATGGGCCCCCAGCCTCAGCGTCATCCACTCCCTCCGTTCCCATCGTCCAGCCCGGGTTCGCCCCGCACAACCTGAAACCTGAAACCTGAAACCACCAGAGGGCTACTCCTCCGGCACCCAACCCGTTGGATACCGCCGCGCCAGGTCCACGTAGGTCTCCTTAAAGTGGGTCCACTGGGCCTTGTATTCCTCGCTCACTGTCTTCTCCAGCACCCGGGCCGGCACTCCCACGGCGATGTGGCCCGGCGGGATCTCCTGCCCTTGCCGGACGACGGCCCCTTCGCCCACCGCGGCCCACTCACCGAGGACTGCCCAGTCGGAGACCACCGCCCCCATGCCGATGATGGCATAGTCGTGGATCATCTGCACGTTGTGGATCACCGCGCCGTGGCCGATGGTGACCCAGTTGCCGATGGTCGTCTGCCCGCCGGGGCGGGCGTGGATGACGCAGTTGTCCTCCACGCTGCAATAGTCGCCGAGGACGATGGTGCCGTAATCCCCCCGGATGCGTGCTCCCGGCCCGATCCAGCAGCCCTGGCCGATGGTCACGTCCCCGAAGACGTCGGCAGAGGGGTGGATATAGGTGCCCGCGCCGATGCAGGGCGTCTTGCCCTCGAAAGATGCGATGGTCATTGTAAGCCCTCCTGCGCCGTCTCGGCTCGCGCCTGCTCCAACTCCTCCTCCAGTTCGATGATCATCGCCGGAGGGACGGAGTGTTTGGGCCGGCGGGCCTTCAGGCCATCATACGATGCTGCGTATTACGTATTGCGTCACTCCTCTTGGTGCGGGATAACACAGATAAACCGCAGCACCCCCGCCCCGGTGTTCCGGTAGCCATGGGGCTCGTCGGGGGGGATGTAGAGGGCGACGCCCAGTCGCATCGGAACCTCCCCCTCCGGCCCCTCCACCACCCCCTCTCCCTCCAGCACGAAGATCTCGTGCTCGTAAGGGTGCTGGTGGCGGGCAAAGACCGCTCCCGGCACAAATTCGATCACCCGCATGGCGAAGTTGGGCGCGCCTTCCGGCCGCCCGACGACCCAGCGGATAGTGATTCCCTCGCCAGCGGGCTCCACAGGAACTTCCCTATAATCCCGGCTCAGCATATCTACCTCCCATGCGTTCGCTCGAGTTGCAGGTTTCAGACCCCTCACCCCCCAACCTGGGGATACTCCTCCAGGAACTTCTCCGCCTCCATCACCGTAACCGCACCGGTGCCGGCCGCGACCACCACCTGGCGATAGAGGGGGTCCTGCACGTCACCAGCCGCGAAGACCCCCGGCACGTTGGTGTGCTGACGCCGGTCCGAGACGATGTACCCCCGCTCGTCCAGTTCCAATTGGCCGGCGAATATCTTTGTCGTCGGCTCCAGGCCAGCGTAGATGAACACGCCATCGGTCTCAATGACCGAGGTCTCCCCAGTTTTCACGTTGCGCACCCGCACGCCGTTCACCGTCTGATCCCCCAAGACCTCCTCCACTACGGCATCCCACACGAAGCGGATTTTCGGGTTCGCAAAGGCCCGCTCCTGGTAGATCTTCGTCGCCCGCAATTGGTCGCGTCGGTGGATGATGATGACCTCGCGAGCAAACTTGGTGAGGAAGATCCCCTCGGAGATGGCGCTATCGCCCCCGCCGATCACCACGACCCTCTTGTCCTGATAGAAGAAGCCATCACAGGTGGCACAGACGGAGACGCCTCGCCCAAAGAACCTATCCTCACCAGGCACCCCCAAGCGGCGCTGGACGGCCCCGGTAGCGACGATCACCATCCGAGCCTGATACACCGCCTTGTACGTACGGATGGTGAAGGGCCGGGCAGAAAAGTCTACCTCCGTCACGTCGTCCAGCTCGACCCGGGCACCGAATCGCTCGGCCTGACTCTGAAAGCGCTGGGCCAGTTCTGGCCCGCTGATCCCCTCGGGGAAGCCGGGAAAGTTCTCGACGATGTCGGTGTTGGCCGGCTGCCCACCAGGGAGGGAACCAGCCAGCACCAGGGTTTTGAATCGGGCACGACCGGCATAGATGGCGGCGGTCAGCCCGGCCGGCCCCCCGCCAAGAATGATCAGATCGTAGACCTGATCCTTTTTCTCCGCATCCATACGTGGTTGTGCTTCCTGTTGATCTTGCGTCAGCCTGAAATCAAACATCCTGTTACACCTCAAAGTGTTACGCTTCCAACGCCTCCCACAGTTTCTCCATCACCATCGGCTCCGGCGCGGCTCCCTCAATGTGCACGGTCTCGTTGATCACCGTGCGCGGCACACCCATCACCTGGTACTTCATCGCCAGGTGCGGAAATTCCATCGCTTCCACCATGTCCGCCTGCACCATCGGGCTGGCGACGGCCATCTGGTGGGCCAGCACCACGGCCCCAGGACAATAGGGGCAGGTGGGGGTGATGAAGACCTGCATGTGTACCGGCTCGGTCACCTTCGCCAGCGCCCGCATCCCCTCTTCACTCAGTTCCGGCTTCCCTGCCGCCACCATGCGGATGGCGTGCAGCAGGGAGGTGAACTCGTAACTAGATGGAATGCCATAGAAGCGCACGCCGTAATCCTCCGCGCCGGTGACGGCTATGGCCGGGATTTTGTCTATCCCCAACTCCTCGGCCTTCTCCTTGTCAGTGACTAAGTTATAGACCTCGGTCGTCAGTCGGTCGGAGAGGGCGGCGACTTCCTCGACCAGTTGCCGGGTCTCAGCACAGTACTCGCACTTAAATTCCTGGGTAAACATCGCCAGCCGCACTGGGCCAGCCAGGCCGGCCAGTTCCTGCTTGACCTGCTCTGCGATCTCTTTATTCAACAGAGGCATCTTCTAACTCCTTTGTCTTGAAATTTGCAATCTGTAGCCTGCAACCTGCGATTTGCTTCTACGCCAGTCTCGACAGCGCCGTTGCCAGCGCGTCGGCGATCTCCTCAGACGAACTGCCCGATGCCACACATTCGGTGGCATAGACCCGCACCAGCGCGACGGTGGCCTGATGGGCAGCGGAGCGGATAGCAGCCAATTGCTGCAGGATTTCGTGGCAGTCACGGTCCTCCTCGATCATTCTCGCCACTCCTCGCGCCTGCCCCTCGATGCGTCGCACACGCCTCAGCAGATCGGCCTTGGCGGATAAATCAGTTAATTTCACCTTTCTCCCTATCGGAGGCTCACGGCCCCCTAACGGCTCGTCCCTCAAACGGGGCCGGGACCGCAAGAGGTGGCGCTCGTCTGGCTGCCCCCGCCTGTCCCCCCAACGCCAAATAGCGAGATAGCCTTCTGCACCCTTTGGCTCCCACACCTGGGACAGGTGGGAGTGGTCTGCCGGGCCGCCGAACGCACAAACAGTTCAAATATCTCTCCGCATTCGGCACAACGGTACTCGTAGATCGGCATATTCCTACCTCCAAAATACTCTACTAGAGTACAGTATACCACAAAAACCGGGCTTGCCAAGTCGCCATGGGGATGAGGATACATCCCTATAAGCCCTGCGTATTCCGTTATCTCGCCTAAGCCAAAACCTGCGCAAAATCCGCCGGTGCCACTCCCGGGCTCTCCACCCCGTGCTCCTCGTAGAAACTGGCGAGGGTCGCTTCCACATCCGCTTCGGACACCCCCACCAGCACTGTCTCCAGGTCGGCCAGTTTCTCCTCCGGGAAGAAGAAGAAATCGCCGGAGAGGGAAACGGCGGCGATGACGCCGTCCTGCACCTCGGTCGTGGCGCGGATGAGGCCGCCAGGTGCTTTGTACACCTTCTGCCTCACCTGTACGCCAGCGCGGATGGTGATCTCACGACCGGCACGAGGCCGCCTCTTCTGATAGAGCCACTCGTCGCTGAGGAACTGCACCGCCAATTCGTCCGTTTTGGCGCGCCACTCCTCGTCCACCATCGTCTCCACCTCCATCGGCCCCAGCATCTCGACAAACTTATCAGCCATCAGCGACCACAACTCCTCTTTCGGCGGGACCTGCTTGATCTCCCGCTTGACGGTCGAGAGATTCTCGTAGATCGTCTTGTAGATCTTGTCGCGGAATTTCTCGTCGGGGACTTTCAGCACCCGGGCCATCATCTCGTAGTTGAAGTCCACGATCAGATTGCCGACCAGGACGTAGTAGTCGCCAATCTCCCCGGCCCCACAGCCGGAGACCTTGCGCTGATTGGCGACGATGTCGTTGACCTCCCGGTACTGGGCGGGAATGCCCAGCGCCCGGTAGGCCTCGATGGGAGCCTGCAGGAACTTGCGGTAGAAGGCTATTTTGCCAGCGGGGACGAGCGGATTGTCGCGACGGATGATCAACTGGAAGAAGAGTTGTTCGCCATCCAGGTAGGTCGCGCCGCCACCGACCTCCCGCCGGAAGACGGGGATGTCGTTCTTGCGGCAGAACTCCACGTCCACTTCCTGCTCCACGTCCTGGAAGTAGCCGATGCAGACGTAAGTCGTGGCAGGAGAGCAGAGGATCACCCCCTCGCGGCCCACGCGGGGCAGAGAGTGGTACAGAAGTTGCGAATCCTGCCACGGTACGGTGCCAAGACGGTAGAGTTTCATTCGTGAGTCCCTCTTGCTGCCCTGCTAGCCCAGGATATCCTTGTACTTCTCCGCTTCCTCCTCAATGAAGGCTTTCATCTCTGGAGAGTCGGCCTTCATCAGGTTGTCCAGTTCGGCGGGGTCGGACATCTCAATCTTGACCAGCCAGCCGTCCTCGTAGGAGGAATCGTTGACCAACGTGGGCTCCCACTCCAGTTCCTCATTAACCTCGGCGATCTTGCCACTGACCAGAGCGGCGACGCGCCCTACCCACTTGCCTGACTCCATGGACATGAAAGTCTGCCCCTGCTCGACTTCCCGTCCAGTGCGAGGCGCTTCGACGAAGACGATCTCCTGAGCGATCGCCTGGCCGAACTTGGACATACCCTGTGTGACGACGTCCCCCTCCACCCGGGCCCAACTATGAAGTTTATCGTAGTACAGGTCGTCAGGGAACTCATAACCGCTGATCTGCATTGTTGCACCTCCTAATTTATGTGCTCATCCTCGCAAGTCTTCCTCGCCCACCATCAAGGCGACGTCATTCCCTTCCATTAAAAAGCGCCGTTGCGCGACGCAACGGTGCTCTCTCGATTGAATCACAACTTCTCCAACCGGTAACGTGGTCGCTCAGGCGGCACGTTCGATCTGATTCAAGCGCCGCATCAGGCGCGACTTACGCCGGGCGGCGTTATTCTTATGGATGATGCCCTTCTCAGCGGCACTATCCAGCGCGCTGACCGCCACGTGCACCGCCTCACGGGCTTCTTCAAGACGGCCCTCGTCCATCAAGCGCCGGGCCTTCTTGACGGCAGTACCAGCCCGCCCACGATGTATCCGATTGCGCAGTCGCCTGCGCTCCGCGCTACGGAGGCGCTTGATCGCTGACTTCGTATTGGCCAATACTTGATCCCTCCAACTGATAGATTACAGTGGCCATTATTTTACAACAACTCGGCCAATTTGTAAAGCCTGAGCATCTGGTCTATAATCAACTCGAAGTGACCGTTTGTCTACGCTACAACTACATCCGACTCAGGCCACCAAACTGGCCCCCGGCTGGGCCGAAGCGTGGTTCAACCGCACCATCGCCCACCAGACACAGGGCGATTAACGAGCACACCATCGCCGACTACGAGCGCTCCCTGCCACCAGGGCGCGACTTAAAGTGGCGCGGGGTCAGTCAGCAGTGGTCACAAGACCTGCGACCCGTTGACGAGGAGAGGACGGACAAATGAGCGATTCTGAAGAAACGCCCGCGAGCGGTGACTACGAAACACAGGTCGGCGACATCTCCGGCGCAGTGCACACCGGGCGCGGCGACATCATTCACATCGAGAAGGTGGAATTGGCAGCCACGCGCGCCGCGGATGCGCTACGACGCGCGCTCTCCACTGATGAAAAGACGCGCGATCAACTGCTGGAGGTACTCGAGCAGCTATCCACGCTCCAGGCCCAACTGGGGGAATGGAAGGAACTGCACCACATTCTGCACGAGCTACTGACCGCCTTCGCCCCTTTCTACGCTAGCCTGCTTGCCCTCGGCCACGCGGAAGTGGAACCGGCGGGGTGGCGGGCGTTGCTGCGAGGTTGGCGATCCTGTCAGACCGAAGTGGACCGGCTGATGGATTTTGAGAGCAGCGTGGAGTATATCCGGCTATCCCCCTGCCGCGAGGGAACCGCGGCCTCCCGGCCAGACTGGGGCGTACGCATCGCCTTGCTGCGGCGCGAGGTGGAGGATAGGCTGAGGGAGGAGAGGTGCAGCGCCGAGGGATTGGCTGACCTGGCCGACGAATTCAGTCGCACCTGCGACTGCTACCTCAGCCTCGCCGACCGGGAGTTGCGCCGGGCAGTTGAAAAAGTGCAGCGGTCGTACACGCATTTGATAGGGGGTCTGCTATGAGTGATCTTTTCGACACACTACAGGAACGGTACCAGACGCTGGTCGCCCGCAAGGAGAAGGGCGAGACGAGGAAAGAATTTCCGGAGGATGTGAGCGTCTTCATCGCCGACGCGCAGCGCGCCGGTGCAGCGATCGCTGACGTGAGCGAGCGCAGCCAACTGCGGGCCTGGATGCGCTTCCTGGCCAACATCCTGTACGACGCCACGGGCACCTATCCCGACACGTCGCTGCAACCGCTAGCCCATGGTCAATTGATCGACTCCCGGCTAGAGCGCAGGGAAAAGCCGGCCCCGTTGTCGCCGCTTGCCTGGGCGCTCATCGGCGGAGCAGTGCTCGTCATCGTGGCCCTGTTCCTCACCGTGGCCCTTCGCTCGGAAGGCGAAGTGGCTACACCTTCACCGCTTCCTACAGCAACGTCCACCGTCGGTCCCGCTGTAGCGGCCCAGGCCGCGGTGGGGGAGAGGTTGACGGAAGAGGGCACCCTGGCACACTCCGGCGATACCTTCTGCCTGGGCATCTCTGAGATCATCGCCGAGTTCACGCTGGACGGGATGCCGCCGGAGACGAAGTGGTACTGGGAGGTGCAGCGTGACGATGAAGTCGTGGCCACGCAGCCAGAGGTTCCCTGGGGACGGAGCGAGGGCCACGTCACTGTGCCTGTCCTGCGAGGCGGCCCAGAGGGCGTGGAAGCGGGCGATTACCGCCTGCTGATCTACGCTGGTGGGGAGGTGGTAAGCACCATCCCCTTCCGCGTGCTGGAGACCCCACCGCGCATCTCCAACCTGCGGGTATCCGACGTGCCGGAGCCGGCGAGCGCAGCGAATGAGCCTTTCGCCCCTGGCGTGCGGGTACTCTACCTGAGTTACGAGCACGAGGGGATGTGCCAGGGCCTGGAAGTCGTGCACTCCCTGTATTACGAGGGCGATTTGTTGCAGAAGCAGACCATCACCTGGAGCGACGCGCCCGAGGGGTCAGCACAAATCAGTTTCCAATCCCTGGCCGATGAGCCGTTCCTCTCCGGCGACTACGAGGCAGCGGTGACCGTAGCGGGCGAGGAGCAGGATCGCGTGGGGTTCACGATTCGGGAGGCGGGGGGAGAAACGGAAGCACCTCCTGCCTTTGGCAACGTCACCATCGCCCTGGGTATGCAACCGGACGGCACGCCGATCCTCACTGCGCCGGATAACCGCTTCGATTGGAACACCAAGATTGTCTACGCCGCCTTCGACTACGCGGGCATGCGCGACGGGCTGGCGTGGATGGCGGTGTGGAACCGCAACGGCCAGCAGGTGGCGCGGGAGGAGCATTTCTGGGACGTGGAAACCGAGGGGACGGAGGGCCGGCACTGGGTAGCCTACTACGACGAGCGGGGACGGGTGCTCCCTGGCGGCACCTACAGCGTGACGCTCTGCATCGAGAACGTCGCGCAGCGCACGGCCGAGTTCAACATTCTCTATTATGCGTCACCAGAGTAGGGAGGAACGATGACCAAGCGACGCACGGGCGATAGTTTCGAGACTCACATCGGGTCGGTGAGCGGGCCGGTGCACACTGGCAAAGGCGACATCGTCATTGAGCGTTGGGATGCGCAAGGGACGACGGCGGCGGACCTGGAGGCGCTGCACGCTCTGTTCAGCAACCTGCGGGGGCGCGTGGCAGCCGAGGCCCCGCCCGAACTGGCAGAGGAGGCCCAGGTGCAGGTGGATACGCTAGAAAAGGCAACCACCGCTGAGGAACCCGACTTGAGCGCGATGGAGCGGGTGCGGGATTGGTTCCTCCAGCACCTGCCCTCGGTCGCGGGAGCGGTGACCTCGCTGTTGGTCAACCCCATCCTGGGCAAAGTGATCGAGGCGGCCGGCGACCTGGCGGCCGGCGAACTCCGGCGGCGGTTTGGGCAGCAGGAGGAGACACCCCTTGACAGCCCCTGGTAGTGTGTTATCATAAGATTGGCGCCTAGGTCGGCCAGGCGGTCGCGCCTCCCCCCCCTCATCCCCCCACCGGGGGGGGAAAGAGGTGGGGCACGAGGTGAGGAAAGTCCGGGCTCCACAGGGCACGGTGCTGGATAACACCCAGGCGGGGCGACCCGACGGAAAGGGGCCACAGAAACAGACCGCCGCCCTCTCCCCTCACCCCTCCCCCGGTGGGGGAGGGGAAGGGAGTGAGAGTGGTAAGGGTGAAAAGGTGGTGTAAGAGACCACCGGCGTCGCTGGTGACAGCGGCGGCCAGGCAACCCCCACCGGGAGCAAGGCCAAGCAGGGGCAAGACTGTTACCGTCGGGTCTGAGACCCGACGGATAACAGCGCGGGGCGGCCCGTCCCGTTCGAGCCTCGGGTAGGCCGCTAGAGGCGGCGGGCAACCGCCGTCCCAGATAGATGACCGCCCACGACAGAACCCGGCTTATCGGCCGACCTGGGCGCCAGGTAGGGGTGCGGTCACCACACCCATAACAGAATTCACGCAATAGCGCAAAACTCACCCTGTCACCCTGAGCGGCCTGCCCTGAGCACAGTGAAGGGAAGCGAAGGGCCTCCACCAAAGCAGAGGGAGATTCTTCGCTACGCTCAGAATGACGGCTAGCCGTCAGGGCGACTTTTGCGACACTGCGAATTCGCGCTAGAATTGTAGTGTAACTGGAAAGCAGTTTGATGGAGGGTGCTCTGACGACGGTTTACCAGTTCACAGTTGTCATAGAACCAGACGAGGACGCATTTCACGCCTACGTCCCGGCCTTGCCCGGTTGCCACACTTTTGGAGCCACCGTCGAGGAAGCACGAAGCAACATCGCAGAAGCCATAGCACTACACATTGAATGCATGCAGGAGGATGAGGAAGCCATCCCCGTTGAACGCGAACCCCTGTTTATCACTCGCCTGTCCGTGCCGGTGGCAGCATGAGCCCCAAACTTCCACGAGTTGATTGCCGTCAAATGTCCAGCGCGGTTTCCACCCTGCAAGACTTCCCCTGGGATGAGAGCATCCAGGCCGTCAAAGACAGCCTGCGCTTCGACTCGTACCCAGCCTTCGCGGAGCACGTCTTCAGCACGCTACCCCAGAACTCCCCCCAGACCCGCCGCCGCTACACCAACCTGATCGGCCGTTGGTTCTTCCCTGACCGCCAACTCCCCGGCCCGGCCGGCCGGGTGTGGGCCGCCTACGGGGACGAGAAGGTACTCCGCGACGTGATGCGTGTCTGTGTACTCTCCCAGGAGCCAGTCGTCGCCGCGTTCATCGAGCGGTTTATCCGGCCCGCACCGCCGGGCGCCGAGTTGCAAGGAAACGTGTTCCGAACGTACATCAAGGAGACCTACGGCGAGTTCAAGCGCCAATCACACCAGCGCCTCACCCGCACACTGCGCGAACTGGGCTTTATCGTCAGGATTGGGCAGACCTGGTTCACACAAGCCCTCATTCCCCGCCCCGCTACCGCCTTCCTGATCCTGCTCCACGAGCGGTTCGCCCCCACCCCTCGCATCGTCTCGCTGGCCCGGATTCTGGCCGACCCGCTGTGGTGGCAGGTGGGCTACCACGCCCCGGCCGAAGTGCGGGAAACGTTACACGACGCGGCTGCCGGCGGCCTGATTGCCCGTTTTGTCGCCGTGGATCAGTTGGAGCAGGTCACCACCCGCTACACGTTGGACGAGTGGCTGGCCCGGAGGCTGCGGCTATGACACCGGATGATCTGCGCGAGACTTTTGGGCGCTTGGCGCGAGGCCCCACCGCAGCGACGCAAGCGGGCCGGCACCTCTACCTGTGGCACGGCGATCTGACCGCGCTGGAGGAATTGGTGCCGCCGGTACTGTTGCAGCGGTTCAACCTCTACGCGCTGGCGGGGCGACTTCCGCGCACGCCCTACGCCGCTGACGAAGCCCGCCGTCTGCTGCGCGCTCAGATCGAGCAAGAACTGCACGACCGGGCCGCCCGTGCCTCCCGGCAGGTGCTCACCGTGGACGGCTGCACCCTGCTGGCGCGCTACGGCGTGCCCCTCCAGCCCTTCTACTCCTTCGTCAGCGACAGTCACGCCGTCGTCCTGGTGGTGGCTCGCGAGGAGACGGAGTTCGTCCCACCCGCGCTGCTGCCGGATTTCGTTCGCCTGGCTCCGGCGACGACGTTTGCCGCGTTGAGCCGGGCCGTGGGGGAAAAGAACGTCGTACAAGGATGATAGAATATGGAACGAGTACCGCTGCGCACGCTCATCCGTCCCCGGCCGCAACCGGAGACCACGCTCGACCTGCGCCGCTCCGTCGCCCAACCGGAGGCCACCGTCGGCACCTACGTGTTCACGGATAGCATCCGACGGCACTTCGAGGAGATCCTGGAGCACATGGCCCGGGGCGAAGGCCAGGGCTTTTGGGTACAGGCCGAGTACGGAGCCGGCAAGACCCACTTCCTGGCGACGCTGGCCTGCCTCCTGTCCGGCGACGACGCGCTGTGGAAACAGGTACAAGACGACGGTATTCGTCTCTACCGTCGCCGCCTGCGCGGTACCCGCCTGTTCCCGGTCGTCATCTCCCTGCGCGGCGAGGCAGAGACCGACGCGGTCGCCACTCGCCCCCTGTTCGACGTCATCGAGGAGAGGCTGGAACACTCGCTGAAGGAGCACGGCCTGCGCGACGCTGTACGGCTCACGCTCGCCGACGACCTGCTGGACTGGTTCGCGGGGCAGCCGGAGGGGACGCGCGGGGACATCGAGACCTACGTGCAGCGCCAGACCGGCCAGTCCCCTGGCGCGCTGCGCGAGTACGAGGGCGACGCCGCGCTCACACACCTCCTCCGGGCCTACTGCGACGAGCACTCCATCCGCCCGCAGGTGGCCTCGACCGTCAAGGCGCGGTTGTGCCACATCTACGACCAGTTGACGTCACCGGATTTGCCTGGCGGATCCTACGACGGCCTGCTATTCGTGATAGACGAGTACGAGGGCTGGGAAAAGTCACGCCCTCGTGGTTCTTCACAACAAGCCCGAGATGAGGATTTGCTGGAGACGATGGCCTTCGTCCTGCCCAGGGGCGAGGGGCTGCGCATCTTCACCGTCGTCGCCTCACAGACAGCGGTGCCGGCTAAACTGCGCGGCGAGCACGGCGGCGACCGCTTTATCAACGTGCCGCTTCTAGCCGGCGCCGAGCGCGACTACGACCTCATCGTCTCGCGCCGCGTGCGCGAACTGGAACCCGAAAAACTGCCGGAGGTGGACGAGTACTACCACTACTACGCCGAGATGTTCGATTTCGTCCGCGACCTGAACGAGGACCAGTTCCGCGACATCTTCCCCTTCCAGCCGCGCTGCTTCGACGTCGCACGCCGCATCACCGAACGCGATCTGCCCACCGCCCGCTCCGGCATCCTCATCTTCTGGCAGGCGCTCAACCGGCCGCGGTTGCTCGACTGCGACACCCTCATCCGCGTGGCCGACCTGCTGGAAAGCGACCACCTGCACGAATGTCTGAACACGACCGTCTACCGGCCCGCCTTCGACGCCTACCGGGTGGCCCACGAGGGGCTGGAGAGCCTGGGGCTGGAGAAGACCGACCTGCAACTGGCCCAGGACGTGCTGGCGACGCTGTTCCTCTGGCACCTGGCGTACCTGACAGGGCCCCGCCCGCTGTCGCTGAAAGAGTTGGCTCAGGCGACGCTGACCGTCTCCGACCTTCTGCGCGCCGAGGACGCCGTGGCCTACGTCCTGGCCCGGATGCGGGAACTACCCCAGGTGCGCTTCGACGACCAGGGGGCAGCGTTCGTCGTGACCGGCGGGGAAGGCCCGACGCCGGTGGAAGTCTTCAGCCGCTATCGCGAGGAACCGCTGCGCGACGCCCACGCCGTCGCCCAGGCCTGGACCGACGGGCTCTTTCTCACCCCCCGTGAGACCGGGGGCCAGGCAGGGCTGTTCGGTGACTTCGAGCCCAACGAGATGAAGCGGCTCCGCGCCGAGTTCCGACACCTGGAGTACAACGGGGAGGTCGTCGTGGCCACACACTGGCAACTGGACTGGAGCCTGCCGCTGCCCGGCGAGGACGTCCATTTCCGCATCGTCATCCTCACCGGCCACAAGCCCGACGCCGTGAAGCCAGCTGACCTGCAAGACCCGCGCATCGCTGTGATCGTCCCCTCCGAACTGGTGGGCGGAGCGCACGCGGCTGCAGTGGACTACCTGGCCTGGCAGAACATGGAGCGGGACTACCGTGATCGAACTGGCCCGGAGGCCGAAAAGATGCGCGACTGGCTGGTGACCAGGCGGACGACTGTGCTGAGCGACCTGCTGATGAAGCAGACCGGCCTGTACCGCTCCGCCACCGTCGTCACCCGCGACGGGCTGGCGATTGACGTGCGCGAGGCGATGGGGCTGGCCGGAACGGAGCACCACGTCGGGTACGTCGTCGAGCGCCTCCTGGCGGCGGCCTACCGGGACCTGCCCGTCGAGGCGGGCAAGTTGCGCTCCCTCCTGCACCCCAACGACGCGGGCAAACTGTTCGGCGGCCTGTTCGGCCGCCAGCAGACCTCCGCCGCCCGCGCTGCCGTGCGTAACTACGGCGTCGGGCTGGGCCTGGTGCACCCCGACCGGCCCACCGGCTTCAGGCCCACCGCTTGCCGGGCCTTCGACCTGATCCGCGCCATGCTGGACGAATACCAATCGCAGGGACGGGAACTGCCGGCCTGGCGCATCTACGAGCGCCTGTCCGGCGTGCCCTACGGCCTCCCCTACCCGCTGATCCAGTTGTACCTGCTGGCGTTCGTGCGCCACGGCCAGCCACGGGTCGAACTGAGACTCAAGCCGGGCCACCGGCTGACGATACGCAAGGGCCAGCCTTTGCCCAGGCCCGCGCTGACGATGACCAACGTGGTGGACGTGGACTGGAAACTGGGACTGAACCGTTGGTTCGACGCGCTCATCCCCGCCCGTGGCCCCAGTTGGAACGACACAGTAGCCTTCGCCCGTGAGGTCAAGCCCGACCTGCACGCCGCCTCCGACCCGGCCGAGATTGAGCGCCAGGATAACGCACTCCGCGCCGCGATGGAAACGCTGAGCCAGGAGGCGCAGACGGCCCACCGGGGACTGGAGGCGCTGGCCCGCTCGCTGCAGGGCGAACTGACCGACGAGGCTGGCGAGGTGCTCGACCGGATGCTCGCCTTGGGCCAGGCCGGTGCGCAGGGGTACCAGGCTTTCCACGAGCGGGTTCAGGAGCACTACGCTTCGCCCGAGCCGCTGCGCGAGGACGTGAGCGCCTACACGCGGCTGCGCCGTCTGGCCGGGTACGCGGCCGAGATTCAGGAGACGCGGGCCTACCTCGACGCGATGCTCCTCCGTCCGCAGGACAGCGAACTGGCCGGCGACCGCATGCTGTTGCTGGGGCAACTATCGCTGGCGGAATTGGAGCGCAATCCGGCGCTCTGGCCCTCCGTCTCCGACTCCTTCGGGCGGCTGAAGAGCCGCTATCGCACGGCCTACCAGAAGCACCATCGCGACACCTACCGGGTGATGGCCGACTTGCGGGCGCGGCTGGAGGACGTACCCCGGCGGCTGCACGCACTGGCGTTACTCAACTCCATTATGGAGTTGGGCGAGCCGGTGGGTGCGGACCTGGCCGAGGGATACGCACGGCTTCAAGAGCGGCTGCGTCCGTGCCCAGTGACGGAAGTGACGGCGGTGGACGTCGAGGCCCAGCCAGTGTGCGCCGCCTGCGGCCTGCCGCTGACCGTCCGCGCCCCGGCCGCCGAGGTTGAAGCGTTCCTGGGCGACCTGGAGCGGGCGCTGCAGGAGCAGAGGCGGCGGCTGAGCGCCGAGGCAGTGCGCCGCGTGCTGGAGCGCGCCGGCGGCGACGAACTCTCGCGCCTGATCGAGGCCGCCCGCGCGGCCGAGATTGCCCGCCTGGTGGACGTGCTCGACGAGCGCGTGGCCGAATCCATCCGCAAACTGCTGGTGGAGGACGGGCTGGTGACCGCCCCGGCAGAGGTATTTGCGCAGTTGGCCGAGTTGCATCCCACCGTCGGGGAGGGCGAGATACCCGCCACCGTGCGCGACTTTGAGGGCTTGCTGCACGAGGCATTTGATGAGGCGCAGAAGGCGCACCCGGACAAGAAGACGGTGAGAGTAAGTCTCAGGTAAGTATTCCATGACAAAGAAGCGCACTTCCCGGCGGCGCAGATCAAAATCCGCTCGCTCTACCAGTGCACGTCTCAGCCCGGCTCAACTCAACGGATTGCTCAACCAGGGCCGACGGCTGTTGATATCCGGCGAGCATGAGCGTGCAATCTCCGTTCTGGAACGGGCGTTGCCGCATCTGCCACGCAACCGCCAGCGGGCCGAGGCGCTCAGCGACCTGGGAATGGCCTACGGTATGCTCAAGCGTGACGAGGATTCGTACCGGGCGTTGCTGGAGGCCACGCAGATTGCCCCTGACGATGTGCGCATCTGGTATAACTTCGGTCAGACCTGCCGGGGGGCCGGGCGGCTCGTGCAGAGCCTGCGCGCCTACGAGCGTAGCGCGGCGCTGAACCGCGACCCCCGCCTGGCTTCCAGGATTGCCAAAGATGTTGCCCTGGCTCGCCAGTTGGTAGAGACCGAGTTGAGCGTGCGCCCACCTGGCTTTACCGTTGATGACCTGCTGGCGCAGGAGAACCTGTTCCTGGCAGGTGTGGAGGAAATGGTTGCCCGGCAGTGGGACCGCGCCGCCGATCTTTTCCGGCAGGCGCTTGCCCTGGCCGACACGATCCCGCAATTGTGGGGTAACCTGGGCATCTGCCTGCTCAACCTGGAACAGTACGACGAGGCCGAAGCAGCGCTCCGCCGGGCGCTGAAGCGTGACCCTGACTACGATCTTGCCCGGCAGAACCTGGCCGCCCTGGCGGAGATGCGCCGCTCGGGCGGACGCCCCATTGTGGCGATGCGTGACCCCCTGGCTGGTCGGCCGGCTCCAAAGATCTTCTACCCGGAGATGGATGAACACCATGGTTAACGACCTCCATCTTTTCTCATCTACTATGATGCCGCCCACTACGACCACATACTGACATCTGCTGTCACATCCATTTCCCCTGCACCGAGAAGTATGCTATACTGCGTCACGAAACCAACTGTTGAAAGGTGTGTTTCGTGTCGAGAAATATAACAGAACTGGGTCCCAGGGAGGCGGAGTTTCTCTCCAGATTGGCCGGTGAGGGACGGACTATCTTTACCGTCGAGCAGGCACGGTGCTTCTGGGGAAACACCGACTACACGACCAACGTCCTGGGGCGGCTGGAAAGCAAGGGGTGGCTGCGCCGGCTGGAACGCGGCACGTACCTGATCATCCCCCTCGAAGCGGGCCCCGCACGCGACTGGTCGGAGAGCGCGCTGGTGATCGCGCCGTACCTCATCCAGCCAGCGGCAATCGCCTACTGGTCGGCGCTGCACTACTGGAATATGACCGAGCAGGTACCCCGCACCGTCTTCGTCCAATCCACCCGCCGCAAACACCGGCGTCGGGTAGAGGTACTGGGCATCCCCTTTCGCTTCGTCACCGTCGTCGAGGCCAAGTTCTTCGGCGTGGTCAAGCGCACACTTGATGGCAAGCCGCTTTACGTCACCGACCGGGAGAAAACGCTGCTGGATGCGGCCGACCGCCCCGACCTGAGCGGCGGCATCGGCCAACTGGCCCAGGCATTGCGCAATGCCTGGGCCGACGTGGACTGGCAGCGGCTGGACGAGTACCTGGCCCGTTGGGGGACAGGCAGCCTGACCAAGCGGCTTGGCTACCTGATAGAGATACTGGAACTGCCGCTCCCCGACCGGGAGGAGCGTCTGACCCGCTGGCGCCGTTCGCTCTCTAGCGGCATTGCTTCCCTCGAACCCAGAAGTGGCGATAAGGGCCACGTCGTGACCCGCTGGCGAGTGCGCGTAGACGTAGAGGAGACGTGGCAATGATCGGCGAGGCCGAACTGCGGCGCTGTGCGGCGCGTTGGGGCGTGGATCCGATGATGGCGGATTTGGACTACAGCCTCGGCTGGTTCATCGCCGCGCTGTACAGTGCGAACGAGATCACCAGCCGGCTGTGTTTCAAAGGCGGCACCTGCCTGCGCAAGTGTTACTTCGCCGACTACCGCTTCTCCGAGGACCTGGACTTTACGGCCACGGTTCGTCTCAGCCCCGACCGGCTGCTGGAATGGGTAGAGCAAGCCACCCGCTGGGCTGCTGAGGCGGATGGCCCGAACTATCGGGCTTCCCCTCCGCGCCTGGAGACTGTCCATGATGAATACGGAAGCGAGACGTATCAGGTGCGGGTCTACTACCGGGGGCCATTGCGGTGGGGCGGGGACCCGCGCGCGATACGGCTGGATGTGACCCGTGAGGAACGGCTGGTGCTTGCCCCGGCGATTCGTCGCCTGATTCACCCGTATTCCGACGGGCCGGTGCTTGCCCAGGCGGAGATTGCCTGCTACACGCTGATCGAGGTACTGGCCGAGAAAGTGCGCGCCGTGGGCGGGCAGCGCCGCTTTGCTATTTCTCGTGACATCTACGACATCCATCGTCTGGTGCAATCCGGCGTGACGGTCGCCGATGTGGTGCCGCTACTGCCGGCCAAGTTCGCCGCCCGGGGTGTGGACATTGAGACTCTGGCCGTAGAGCGGTTCACAGCCCGGCGTGCCGCCTTTGAGGACGATTGGAACCAGCGTCTCGGCCATCTTGTTCAGGACGCGAGCCCCGTGACTTTTGACGCTACCTGGGAGACGACCGTTGATGTGCTGCGACAGGTTGAGGAGAGCCTGGGAAAGCGACCGTCAGCGTCCCGTGCGTCTCACACAGGAGGAGACGGCTCTGATGCCCAAGCCCAATGACTTGAAAGCCTTCCTCGCCCACCACGCCACCCCCTACGACCCCGCCAGCGACACCTACCGCCGGCCCCCCTTCGCCGCGCCGGTGAAGGCCGGCAAGAACACACCCATCTACAACGCCCACTCCTACCACACGAAGGTCCCGCCCCAGGGCATCGTGCCCTACATCCTGCACTACACCGGCCCCGGCGACCTGATCCTCGACCCCTTCTGCGGCTCCGGGATGATCGGCGTGGCCGCGCTGATGTGCGCCCATCCTCCGGCCGAAGCACTGCACCTGGTCCCCGGTGCTCAACCCGGCCCCCGCTACGCGGTGCTCAACGACCTCTCCCCCGCTGCGACGCACATCGCCTACAACTACTGCACCCCTGTTGACGTGGAACCGCTGCGGCGGGAGTTCGAGCGCATCAAGGCCGCGGTGCAGGAAGAGTTCGACTGGCTCTACGGCACGACCTGCGACCGCTGCGGTGGCCCGGCGACCATCCAGTACACTATCTGGAGCGACGTATTCGAGTGCGCCCGCTGCGGGGAGGAACTGGTGCTGTGGGACGTGGCGGTGGACTCTGAGAGCGGCAAGGTGCGCAAGAGGTTCACCTGCCCGGTGTGCGGCAAAGAGCAGGTCAAGAAAGGGTTGCACCGGGTGGGGTCGGTGCCGGTCGTGACCAACTACGAGTGTGCACGCTGCAAGCCCCATCGCGCTGAGCACCCCACAACTGAGACGGAAAAGCAGCGCATCGCCGAGATCGAGAGTGCTGACATCCCCTACTGGCACCCTACGGATGAGTTCCCATTGGGCAGGCAGACACGCAAGATTCGGAAGGGGACCGCAGGCATCAGCCGAGTTGACCAGATGTACACGAAGCGTAACCTTTGGGCATTGGCGCGGCTCTGGTCCGAGTTCGAAGGTGTCGAAGATGAGCGGATTAGTTCGGCTCTGTGGTTTGCGTTCACTTCAATTGGGCTCACGTCTACGAAGATGTATGCCTATCGCGCTACAAGGAAGGGTGGTATTCATAAAGGCACTCTCTACGTTCCTGCTCTCAACTGCGAACTCAATGTGGGAGCAAGTATCGCCCGGAAGGTAGGGGGCATGTGCCGTTCTCTGATCAAGACTGGAGAGGGTGGTGTGGTTGTCGCAACTGGTTCAGCAGTCAACTTGGGAGACCTACCTCGCGCGAGTGTTGATTATGTTTTCACAGACCCTCCGTTTGGTTTGAATCTTCAGTATGCTGAGATCAACTTTATCTGGGAATGCTGGCTTCAGCGATTTACGGACTGGTCCCAAGACTGTGTGATGAATTACGTCCACGAAAAAGACCTGGTTTTCTACAGCGATGTGATGACCCAGGCATTTGTGGAGATGTACCGCGTGCTCAAGCCGGGCCGTTGGGCATCGGTCGTCTTCCACAATACCGACGACGCAGTGTGGCGGGCAATTCAGGAAGGAGCACAAGAAGCCGGTTTCGACGTGGTCAACGCCATGGCTTTCGACAAGAGACAGGGCACCTTCAACCAGGTCAACATGGGTAAAGACAGTGCCGCTGGCTTTGACGTTGTGCTCAACCTGTACAAGCCCCGTCGCGACGGCACTAACGGCAGAGCGACACCAATCACTGACGTCGAGACCAAGGTTGTGGAGGCCGTGGCTGCTCACCTCTCCAACAACCCACCGGCAGAGCATCGCACAACCCAATTCCTGCACAGTTTTACCATCCGTCAGTTGCTTAACTCTAATGTCTTGATCGAGAAGGTGACCATCCCCTATCTGGAGGCGGTCCTACCCCACTACTTCAAACAGATTGAGGGCTGCTGGTATCTGCGCGGCGAGCAGGTGATCGAGGGCGGGCTAGGGCTGATTGTCAAAGACGAGCCCTCCGCCATCGCCTGGCTTTCGCGCCTGCTGGAGAACGAGCCCCAGACCACCGGCGACCTGATCCCGCAGTGGCAGATGACCACGCTCGACGCGCCAATCGCCAAGCCGCTGGACCAGATCCTGGAGGAGAACTTTTGGCGGGACGAACGCACCGGTCGCTGGCGGCTGCCCACCGAAAAAGAGCGGCGCAAGATGTCCGCCAAAGAGGAGGTCGCCGCCCAGGCCCACCTGCGCGTCGTCCACCGCTACCTGGATGGCGGCCTGGAGCGCCGCCCTGGCGACCTGGAACTGTGCCTCTGGATCCGCTTCTGCTACCGCCGCGAGTTCTATGCCGAGGCGGTGGCCCTCTTCCCCCACGTGGACGAGACCCGCGTGGACGCGGAGGAGTACCGGAAGGTGCGCAAGATTGTCGAGGTGTGCCGGCTGAAAGGCGAGTAGGGAGGGAACCTATATCAGGGCTTTACCGAAGCCGCCTGACCTAACCCCCCAGCCCCCTTCCCTGCAAGGGAAGGGGGGCGGAAGCTCTCTCTCCACTCTCCGCTTCGGGGAGGGGGGGAGCGGAAGCTCTCTCTCCACTCTCCGCTTCGGAGAGGGGGGGAGCGGAAGCTCTCTCTCCACTCTCCGCTTCGGGGGGGGAGCGGAAGCCCCCTCTCCCCTCTCCGCTTCGGGGAGGGGGGGGAGCGGGAGCCCTTTCTCCCCTCTCCGCTTCGGGGGGGGGGGAGCGGAAGCCCTCTCTCCCCTCTCCGCTTCGGGGAGGGGCCGGGGGAGGGGTTCTCTTGGCAGACTTTGGGATAGCCTTGACCGCAGTATCGCAAAAGTCGCCCTGACGGTTAGCCGTCATTCTGAGCGTAGCGAAGAATCTCCCTACTACCTTGGTCGAAACCCTTCGCTTCGCTCAGGGTGACAGGGTGAGTTTTGCGCCATTGCGATACGAGATATTGGCGGGGCTACAGTCTTCGAGGAGGTGTCTGGATCACGAAGGTCACGAAAGAACGCGAAAGCCACGAAGTTTTCGTGCTTTTCGTGCCCTTTCGCGTGTTTCGTGGTTCAGGGCCCCGTGTCAAAGTCGTCACTATGAACAGATTGCCGGTGTCCGGTTAGGGGGGAGAACTCATGTCCGCGTCAGTTTTTGAAGTGCAATCCGATTACGAAGTGCCACTTCTTCGTCTGCTGCCCACACTTGAGGGAGGTCAGGGACAGGCAAGCGAAGTCATTCGTCTCTTCGCTGAACGCTATGAAGACAACATCCACGCTGACCAGCGCGAACTGTTATCAAGGGGGATACCCAGATGGCACGTAAACGTGCAGCGGGCGCGGTATGGACTCGTGCAATGCGGCCTGATGGACGCACCGGCACATGGCGTCTGGCGCATCACCGAGGCCGGACGCCAATGGCTTCAGGAGCACCCCGAAGCGACACGACTGGAACCCGGACGTCGCCCGCGACGGCCCCGCTCTCGACGGAGCCGCACGACCGTTCCGCCAGACGTCACGCTAGAGCAACTCAAAGCCACCAAAGCCGTGATGCCCCCTGATCAGTTCCGCCACATCTGGGGGGAACTCTACGACCAGTTGCTGGCCGAGGAACGCGCCCGCTCCAAGACCAGCATCTCTAACCGGGAACTGGGCACCCGGGCCCGCGCCGTCCTGCGCGAGGTGCACGGTTTTCTGGACGGCAACGCCGCTGCCTCCTCAGAGAAGGCCTACGACTGGATGCAGTTCTGCTACGCGCTGGGCCTGTATCGTGAGACGGCCGCCCTCTTCGCCTTCGTCTTTCAGGACGACTTGCCCGCATGGGCCTACGAACGTGCGCGCAAAGTGGCGGAGGCGTGTCGAGCGCGACTGGGGTAGCGGAAGAGCGATGCGCTGGGAACTTCGAACCACTGAAGCGCTGAATTCGCTGATGACACTGAAAAAGCCCCATATTTCAGCGCATTCAGTGCGCTCAGTGTTTCAGCGATTCAAAGTGGAGATACCATGAGCCATGCGGAGAGCCTCCCATCCCTGGATGAACTATTGCGCAGCCTCAATCACACCGACACCCTGACCACCAGCCGCGCTCTGACCCACCTGGAGAGCCTGAGCCTGCTGCGTCGCTCCGAACAGCGTCGCGGGCCGGGGGTCTATTACACCCTGGTCGAAAAAGAGGAAACTCCTCAGATTACTTCTAAGGTTACTCCTGATACTGTGTCCCAACTCCTTATCTTGTTGAGAAAAGGAAAACGACTCTCAAGGGATGAAACCATCACACTTGTCATTTCGCTCTGCACCAAGCGACCACACACAGCGCGCGAGTTAGCCCAGATTTTGAATCGCAACGCCGATTACCTGCGTAACGCCTATCTTTCGCCGTTGGTGCGAGAAGGACGGCTGCAACTCACCGGTGCGCCCAACGACCCCAACGTCGCCTACCGCGCGATAACAAACAAAGACACGGGCAATGACAGCAGAATCCCTATATGACCATTTCGAGCACCTCATCGCCTGTCTGCCGCCCCAGGCGCGGCTGGCGCTCGCGCTGGACCCGCCTGGACTGCTGGGGCTGGGGGAAGCCGTAGAGGTCGAGGGGCGGCGCTGGACCGTCTTCCGCTACGATGGCAACGACCTGGCCTTCCGCCAGGCCTACGGCCACCACGGGCCGGACACCCCCCACCTGGTCTGGATCACCCGTCCCCCTGGCTATCTGACCACACGACCACTTGACCTCAGTTTCCTGACCGGCGTGGTGCGCCGCGCCGACGCGATCCTCGATCTCAGCCTGCTCGGCGTGCTCAAGGCCCTCAAGCCCCGCGAGACCTGGCCGCCGGCAGCGGTGGCCCGCTTCGAGCCGCTCATCGCCGCTCACCTGGGCACGGTGCTGGCCGCCCACGCCGACCTGCGCCGCGTGCTGGGCCCCGGCGTTCCCCTGGACACCCACTGCCTGCGTGCGCTGGTGCTGCACGCGCTCCATCCGGCCGTCCCCATGGGCGACCTGACCTTCCGCGACCCGGACCCCCGCCGGGCGCTCACCCGCTACCTGCGGCTACTCGTGCAGGAGGAGTGGGACGAGGAAGGGCTGGCCTTGCTTCAGGATCAAGCCCGCCTGGCCCCAGGGCCTCCTGCTGAGGAACTGGCCCCCTGGTTCGAAGCGCCCCCGGTGGCGTTGATGCGCTACCTGTACCTGCGCCGCCTCCTGGCCCGGCAGCGCGTCGCCAACATCGCCGCCGTCACGCGCGCGCTGCTCCCCTTCGACCCGCGCCCGCTGGAGCCCGGAGTGGGCTTCGCGCTGTATCTGTGGGACGACGACCCCGCCTGGCGCGAGTCTCTGATCGTCCGTACCGAGCACATGCTGGACAAGGTAGAACTGGACGAGGCCCTGGCCCTGCTGGGGGCCGGCCGCCCCGCCGATCTCTTCGCCGCCCTGGCCGAGGCCGAGACGCCGGCCGTGGTCTACGGGCTGGGTCGGCAGCTACTGTCCGGCATAACCGGCACCGAGGAACTGGGCCGCATCGCTCTCACCTGGACGCGCCGCCGTCCGCCATTGGCCGCCTGGCCCAAGACCTCCTACAGCCGCCACGCCCGTGACCTGGCTGGCTTCCTGGACGAACTGGCCTTCCTGTTCGACCGCCTCACTCAAGAGCGTCGCCCTGAGCCTGTCGAAGGGATGAGTCCGCCGACGGGGGCGGCTGGTCTGGTAGACTGGTACGTCGAACAGCGGTTCTACGATCTGGAGTATGCTGGCGCCCGCGCCGCCGATGCGCTCCAGCGGCTGCCAGGGCTGACCGAAACCCTGCGGCCCCTGCTCGACCAGGTACGGGCGACGGTACGACAACACCTCAACCGCCTGGATCAGGAACTGGCCCGTCGCATCGGCGAGGACTGGCGCGGCTACCTGGGCCACCCGCGTCTATCGTCCAACGTCCTGCGAGATGCGCTTATCAAGCCACGCCAGAAGGTCAGCTGCGAATCTAGCGTCTGGATCATCGTCTTCGACGGTATGCGCTACGATAGTTGGGAGCGGGTCGTCAAGCCTCGCCTCCTGGAGCGCTACAGCCTGGAGCGGGAGCGGCCCTACCTGAGCCTGCTTCCCTCGTGGACCACCATCGCCCGCACGGGGCTCCTGGCCGGCAAGCCTCCCGAAGGCTGGCGCAGTTACCGCGGCCGGGTCACGCTGAACCAGGAGATGTTGGCGGCACGGCTTTTTGGCCTGAGCGAGGCCGAGCGCAAGCGGAGGTTGCGCTTCTACTCCGGGATGGAATCGGACCGCACCCAGCGCAAACTCGACCGGCGCAAGCGGTTTCCTTACAACGTCCTCGTCTTCAACGTCAGCGACGACAACCTCCACGCCATGCGGGGCAACCTGGTGGCGCTGAACGAGGTGGTCGCATCGCTGCTGAAGGGCATCCTGGAGACACTGGACAATCTGGTGCAGCCGGACGACACGCTCATCGTCACCAGCGACCACGGCTTCGTCGAACTGGAAGAAGGCCAAGCGATCACCATCCGCGATGACACTCGCTGGCAGCGTTACGTCGAGGGTGGCCGGCACCCCGTCCATTACCGCTTCATCCGGGGCGTGGAGCGACCGGGGGGGTTGGCCGACGAGGATGCCCTGACGTTCGAGTATCCCAATCTGCGCGACGGCCAGTTCACCGTGGCGGTGGGCCGGCGCTGGTTTGCCCGCGAGGGGACCACCCGCCCCGACCGCTACGCCCACGGCGGGCTGAGCCTGGCCGAGATGGTCGTCCCCGGCGCGGTGCTGCGTCCCATCGTCGCGCCGCTGGTCAGGCTAGCACTGGAGAGTTTCCCGCGTGCGCTGACCGTGCAGGAGGGAGAGGAGACCGTCATTGCGCTCACGCTGGTCAACAGCGGCAACCAGCCGGCCCATTTCACGCTGGAGGTCGGGGCCAACACTGCCCGCGAGGCCCACCGCCAGGAGGGAGACCTGCGGCCGGGGCAGCGTCTCCCCGCCTCCTACCGCTTCACGCCCGTCTACGCCGACGTCCCAGGCGAGGTGGGCACGGAGCGCGTCACCGTCAAAGTCACGTACCAGGACGCCGGGGGGAAGCGCCGGAAACTGTCACGCTCCGCGACGGTCACCGTCGAGCCGCGCAAAGACGTCGTGAAGTTCAGTCTGGGCGGCCTGGACGAGTTGGATGATTTGTGATCAAGACCGGAGAAGCAGGAGGCAAGAGGCAAGAAGCATCCTGCATCCTGACTTCAAGGAGGAGGAGTGGATAACCTGACGGTTGAAGTAGATACGCTGGCGCAGCAACACCTGGGCGACCGGGTCGTCCTCAAGCCCCTCACGCGCTGGAACGAGGCCTACAAGGAGTTTCCGCGCTACGTGATGGAGTACCTGTGCGCAAGATACGTGGACCCGGGCAACCCCATCCCCGGCCAGATGCGGATTGACCGCCTCCTGAGCGAGCACTACGCCGAGAGCGAGGCCCGCGAGTTGATCAAGAGCCGCATCAAGGAACAGGGGGAGTATGTCCTGTTGGGGCAGTTGCAGGTGCGGCTCGACCAGGCTCGCGACCATTACTGGGCGGAAGTGCCGGCGCTGGGCGACAACTTCGTGCGCATCAGCCCGCGCGTCCTGAGCGATTACGGCGAACCGCTGCTATCCGGCGGAGCCTGGGGCACGATGAACATCGAGTACGACGCCCGCTACGAACTCAAGGGCCGCATCTACCCCTTCTTCATCCGCGAGTTCCGCCCCTTTCAGATCACCCGCCTCGACCTGGACGATTACGTCGAGAAGCGTCGGCTGTTCGACACCGGCACCTGGATCGGCCTCTTGATCCAGTCTATCGGCTTCAACCCCGACCGGCTGAGCGAGCGGGAACGGTGGCTGATGCTGCTGCGACTGGTGCCTTTCGTCGAGGCCAACTACAACCTGATCGAACTGGGCCCCCGCGAGACCGGGAAGACCTACACCTTCCGCAACACCTCCAGCCGTTCCTTCGTCATCTCCGGCGGCAAGGCCACGCCGGCCACGCTGTTCTACAACATCGCCACCCGCAAGATCGGCATCCTGGGCTACAAGGACGTCGTCTTCTTCGATGAGATCGCCAGCACCCACTTCACTGATCCGGAGGCGACGATCAGCGTCCTCAAGGACTTCATGCAGACCGGCCACTTCAGCCGGGGGCGGCTGGAGTTCACGGCCCAGGCCAGCATTGTCCTGGGAGGCAATATTGACACCGACATGGAACGGCGGGAGCCTTCGCCGCGTTACCGCCATCACTTCGAGATCCTGCCGCCGGAGTTACAGGATCCCGCCTTCCTGGACCGCATCCACGCCTTCTTGCCCGGCTGGGAGATGCCCAAGGTGCGCCCGGAGAACTATGCGACCGGCTACGGTTTCATCACGGACTATATGGCCGAGATTTTCACCCGTCTCCGCCGCCGCAACTACCAGACCCACATCGCGGCCCACGTGGACTTTGGGGGGATGACCGGGCGCAACCAGGATGCAGTCAAGAAGACCACGGCGGGCCTGCTGAAACTCGTCTTCCCCCACCGCACCGCCGATGACCTGGAGCGGGATGAACTGGAGATGTGCCTGGCCCTGGCCGTCGAATGCCGCCAGCGGGTGCTGGATCAACTGGCGGTGATGTCGCCGGAGGAGTTTGGTGGGGTGAGGGTGGAGGTGAGGGTGGAGGAGTGAGAGAGAACCGGAACGAGCGTTTGCTCGAATTTGCAACGGGAGTATAATTGTACTGAATCCTGGTTACAGAAACGCGGCTTAGAGCCTGCTTCTGTAACTCCATTGACAGAAAGTGGTTCGGCGTGCACAAAGACACCTACGTTGGCCTGCCTCGCTTGCTGCGTCAGCACGCCGAGGGCCAAATGGCGATGGCCTTCGAGCGGCTCGATCAGTTGCGGGCCGGGCGCTGGTACGGCGGCAAGGCCGGACATCGAACGCGCGGCGGTGTGGTTGCGGGATAATCTGCTGACGGCCGGGTTTCCGAAGGCGGAGGTGATGCCCACGCCGGGCCATCCTGTCGTCCACGCGGAGTGGCTGGCTGCCGGGCCCGAGACTCCCACCATCCTGATCTACGGACACTACGACGTGCAGCCGCCCGATCCACTGGAACTGTGGGATACCCCACCGTTTGAGCCCACCGTCGTGGGCGACGACATCTTCTGCCGGGGGGGCGGCGGATGATAAGGGGCAGTTGTACGTTCACGTGAAGGTAGTAGAAGCGCTCAAGGAGACGGTGGGCGCGCCGCCGGTCAACGTCAAGTGCATCTTCGAGGGCGAGGAGGAGTCCGGCAATCCCTCGGGCTATAGTATTACCCGGCAACATTTGCGTTGTCCGCGAGAATCATAATCTGCTACTTGCAGACTTGCAGACTTGCAGCTTTGCCGCGCTACGGAGTTCTTAGGAGAATAACCGCCACGAAGAGCACTGCCAAGAATGAAAGAGGTGTCTCATGTATGCTTTATCCCTACCCACCCACGACTTTTGTCCTATAGACATATCGCGCCACCTGTGGTATCATTGGGTTAGTTTCCAGTACAACAGTGGGGCAGACTCTTCAATCTGCCGCTCGGATAGGCTAGAGAGTGTGCCTCACATGTCGTTTTGCGCCACAAATCAGACTGCCGATGGATGCGACACCTTCTTTGATCTATCTCATCCTCGCCCTGGCTACATTTGCTATCGCTGGGGGATTGCTCGTTTGGGTCGTGGGCTACATCAGAAGCCGAGGCAAAGGGAGTTCAAAAGGACGTGGATGGCCTCCGACCACTGTGGCACCAGCAGAGCCGGAGACTTCTGTGCTGGCAGGCGAACAGGAACTGCTGCGCATCTCGCGCACGAAGAAGGGCAGGCTGACCATCTTCGTGCAGGGCCGACGTTACCGTCACCTACGGGAGATTAAAGATCCACAGGTGGGACGCGAGACAATCGAAGCCCTCAAGGCCGTGCTGACCTTTGCCGAAGGCTGGCTACCCGCGCCCCGACAGACACCACCCCAGCCCGCCTCCAGGAAGTCTACCGTGGATGAGGAAACCTTTCTGGAGCGACTGCGCCGGAGTGATCTTTTTCCCGCAGGTGGCCCTGCCAGGACGTCCCAGCCGGAGCCACTGATCCCTGTAGGGAAAATCAACGCCCTGGTGCAGAAACGACTACGGGAACGGCCAGACCTGGCCGGGCGACACATCTTCCTGACCACCAAAGTGGGCGGGAACCCGCTCATTTGCGTGAGCCAGCAAACCTTCGACGCTGTGGACGATATCCCCGACCCCCAGATACGAGCCCTGATCCAAGACGCCATCCGCGAGTGGGAGAGCGGCTAGCGCGGGCCCCAAGCAACACAAAAAGCCGCCGCCTTTACCGGCAGCGGCCCGATGCTCCGTGCCTGTCTGATCTAACGTGATGACCTGAGAGCGCAGGTCGCGCACGAGGCCGAGGGCGTACAGGAGCCGCACGACGTCCCCGCCCCCGCGATCACCCCCTCGCTTCCAACGGCCGAGAACAATGAGATCATACGGCACGTGTTCTCGCTGCCACACTTGGGGCACGCGATGGGCACATCGGCGTCCGACATCGCCCGCAGAGCGTCGAAGCACGTCTCGCAGTCGGAGCACTTATACTCGTATAGCGGCATAGCCTCCACCTCATCTTCCGCTTGCTCAGCCTTGCGGGCTCATTGTACCGCCGTTCAGCCTCACCGTCAAGGTTACCAGCGTACGCCCACTACCCGACGAGGCCCAGCGCCTGGCCTACCTCCGCGAAGGTCGCCAGGACGCGACCGAGTTGCTCGTCGGTGTGGGTCGCCATGTAACTGGTGCGCAGCAGCGCCGACCCCGGCGGCACCGCCGGTGAGACGACCGGGTTGGTGTAGATACCGGCCTCGTAGAGCGCCTTCCAGGCTATGAAGGTGTGCATGTCGTCGCCAATGATGACCGGGATGATGGGGGTCTCACTGGCACCCACGTTGAAGCCCAACCGGCGGAACCCGGCCCCCATGCGCCTGCCGATCTGATTGACCCGCGCGATGCGCTCCGGCTCCTCCTGCATCACCTCCAGCGCGGCCAGCACGGCCGCCGCGTTGGCCGGCGGCATACTGGCGCTAAAGATCAGCGAGCGGGCATTGTGCTGGATGTAGTGGATCACATCCTCCGCGCCGGCGATGAACCCACCCAGGCTGGCGAAGGATTTGCTGAAGGTGCCCATTGTCAGGTCTACCTGGTCGGTGAGGCCGAAGTGAGCCGCTGTGCCGCGTCCCCCGCCTACCACACCCATAGCGTGGGCGTCGTCCACCATCAGCCGCGCCCCGTACTTCTGGCACAGCGGCACGATCTCCGGTAGCGGAGCAATGTCGCCGCCCATGCTGAAAACACCGTCCACGACCACCAGTTTGCCCACCTCCTCTGGCAGCCCGGCCAGGACGCGCTCCAGATGAGCCATGTCGTTGTGGCGGAAGCGGCGCATCTCACCAAAGGCCAGCCGGCAGCCGTCCACGATGCTGGCGTGGTCATCCTTGTCGGTGACGACGAAGTCGCTCCGGCCCACCAGCGCCGAGATGGTGCCCAGGTTGGTCTGGTAGCCAGTGGAAAAGACCAGCGCCGCCTCCGTGCCCACGAATTCGGCCAGCCGCCGTTCCAGTTCCAGGTGCAGTTCCAGCGTGCCGTTGAGGAAACGGGAGCCGGTGCAACCGGTGCCGTAGCGTTGCGTCGCTTTGATGGCGGCCTGGCGCACCCTGGGGTGCGTCGTCAGGCCCAGATAGTTGTTGGAGCCAATCATAATCAGGCGGTGATCGCCGATGGTGACCTCGGTGCCCTCGCTGTCGGTGAGGGGGATGAAATAGGGATAGAGGCCGGCCGCTTGTACCTCCTTGGCCGCCGTGTACTGCCAACACTTCTCAAACAGATCCATCGAAATACCCTCCTTAATTCCACATGTCGCTAGTTGCGCATCATCTCAATATTTAGGGGCAAATAGTCCCCATCTGTCGCCGATGGTATGGATGCGCCAACTTGTTGGCGTTTTTGCCGACCGAGACCCGTTTCCGCAAGACCGAAACAAGTTTCGGCATCCACATTCCCCAGTTTATTGAGCAGATACCTAGTTACGCTAATCTATATAACACGGTATTACAGCCAAAGTTTCCACGCTATGGCTACTTTCGCAGTATCGCAAAAGTCGGTGGTCCCCCCGTAGAGTATTGGTCGCTCGGCCCCGCCCGGACGTGAACGTCCGGGCTGAGAGAGCAAAGCCCTACGGGCTGAAATCCAGCCCCCGAAGGGGGCTTCGCTCTTTCAGCCGGGCGGTTTAGCGCCTGGCAAGGCGGCCGGAAGAACACCAACACCCAAGCGGGGGACTACCCAAAAGTCGCCCCGACGGCTAGCCGTCATTCTGAGCGTAGCGAAGAATCTCCCTCTGCTCTGGTGGAGACCCTTCGCTTCCCTTCACTGCGCTCAGGTGCAGGCCGGTGAGTGCGTACTGGTGGTGACGGTCTTCGCATTGGCCCTACACTGATTGCATCTACCGCCAGACCCACGACGGCCTACGCGCCGCTAGGGGTCGGGCACCATGTGGATCACCAAATCGCGCGCCGCGCAGCAGAGGCCCCTGGGCGCACATTGACCTACTCCGAGGAGTTCCCCTACGCGGAAGACCCACAGACGGTGCAGACGGCGTTGGCGAAGAGGCGAGGGCAAGCAGAGTTGGTGCTGCTCTCCGGAGCGGTACTGGATACTGGATGCTTGATGTTCATCCGGCCAATCCGGGTGCCAGTTCGTCCATCGGTCACCTCGCCAGAAACGGGATGATGAACTTAAACAGGCAGTACATGTCCAGCGCCGCCAGCCCAGCGAAAAGAGCGACCATCACCCAGGCGCGTGTTCGCTGTGGCAGAACTCTCGCCAGCATGCTCAGCCCCAACGCAGCCGCCATCCCGACGGGGATCAGGGCTGGAAAAAGGTAGCGGCCCTGATGCTGGACGAAGGTCAGGTTGTACCAGAAAAAGGAAAGAACAGTAAACAGACAAGAAACAAGAAGCAAGAGCAGGCTGGCGCGTTGGAGCGAGGTCAACCTGGGACGACGTCGGTCGAACAGCCACCACAGGAAGCCAGCGACCAGGAGGGTGGCGAGAAATGCAAGAGCCTGGTAGATGCAAGCCGGAAGCACCACCTTCATCCAGCCAAATTGTCCCCAGAAACTCTGGAAGGTGGTGTGGGCCAGGCGGCCCAAAAGCCCACCCCAGCCGTAGAGCGCCAGCCATTCGGAGGAACGCGGTTGTCCTTCAACGACTCCGTTGTGCCGCGCCCACCCCAGCGGGTCACGCCAGCCATAGGTGAGCCCGTTGCGGATAAACCAGGGTGCAGAGAGCACCAGTGTCGGGACGAGCATCCAGGCCAGTTGTCCCACCGCCCATCCCCACGTCCGGCCATCTCGCCGCCAGCGGAGCACGACCGCGAGCACAGCCACTCCCACGACGACGTAGGCTGTCGTCTTGGTCAGTAACGCCGCCGCCAGCAGCAACCCAACTGGCCAGGGGCGGTCACGGCCTCCGCCGACGTAGACAACCAACGTCCACAGTGTACCCCCTACCACAAGTTCCGCCAGCGCGTCGTTCTCCACCCCGGCGGTCATAGCCACGTGCTGGGGGATGAACGCGATGAAGGCGGCCACCGTCAATGCCAACTCAGGCCGTGCGGGGAAGATCGCCCGCGCGGTCCCGAAAGCGACCACCAGCAACCCGGCCCCAAATAGCACCGACAGCAGCCGCAGCGGCAGTACCGCACCGCCAAAGAGCAGGTAGACCGGGATCGCCAGCAGATAGTAGAGCGGCGGCTGGTGATCCTCGTACTCCAGCGATTCGATGGAAAGTTCTGGCGGAAAGTCTCGATGGGTGAGTTGGTTCAACAACTCCTGGTCATAGTCGCCTGGTTCCAGGACTGGGAACCCCTTGCCCTCGGCCAGCGCACGGACGTAGTTGTAATGGGCGGGTTCGTCGGGCACCTGCCAGGTGGGGGTGAGGGCCGCGTAGAGAACGCCAATCGTGGTATAAGCAGCAACGATGGCGACCAGGAGAGCGCGCAGGGGTGGTGCCACTGATTGGTTAGGTGCTCCCACTACTATCCCATCACCTCTGCTAGCAGGTCGGCCAAGTCACCGTAGTCGTAGGGGGGGCGCTTACGCACGGTCAGGATACCTACCCATTGGTCGGCCTCATCAATCAAATACACCACGCGCCAGCGGTCCAACCTTAGCCGCCGTAACTCGACATCGGTTTCTGACCACTCCAGCCGTTTGCCACGGAGCGGGCGCGGATCGTTTTTCAGGTCGTCTATCGCCCGTTTGACTCGCTGGCGCATGTGGCCTGGGAGATGTCTGACCTCGTGCCACACATCTGGCGGTACCCAGACCTCATAACTCATGCCGAACATCCTCCCAGCGGAGCCAACCGGCTGCCTCTGGATCGCCCCCTGCTGCTCTTAATTGCTCTAGAGCCCTCTGTGCTATCTGGATGTCTTCTATAGCCTCCAGCCACTCTACAAGTCCTTCCCACTCGTCAGCATCCAGTACAGCCAGGCGCCGCCCGCCTGCCGTCAGGAACTGAACAGAGGTCAATACCTCGCTCAATGTCGTTACCGCATTCATCGCTTTTTCCTCCGTGAGACAGAAACGCTATCCACCGTCCAGCCGATCTCAGGACGTAGCATCGTTACCCAATCTAACAGTCTTTACATTATAGCCTATCCACTTCAACTGTCAACTGATTGTCACCCGTGCATCCGCACATGGGCCGATTGACAAGCAGCGTCAACAGTGCTATCATATCGCGGCTTCCCGTGACGGAGTTATCCAATGCGCGATGTGAGTGAGTGGCGCCCTACTCACTGGGTGCTGTCCATCATTATTCTTTTGACACTGCCGTGCTATTGCATCGGCGTCTCGATGCTGGCGTTGAAACCAGAAGCCAGAGGGCCGACGCCCACGTCAACCGCAACGCCTACTGAACCTCCCTCGGCTACACCCACCCTGAGGACGGTAGAGCCGACGGAGACACTGCCGCCAACCTCGACCCAGTGGTTTCCGCCCACGTTCACGTCCACGCCCAGCCCGATGCCTACCGCCACGCCGACACCCACCGATACCCCGACCCCTACAGCCACGTCAACAATCACACCTACGGCGACGTCCACGTTCACGCCGACGCCCACCGACACGGTCACCCCGACGGAGACGCCGACCGAAACACCCAGCCCGACGGAGACGCCGACCGAGACATCTGTCCCGACAGAGACGCCGACCGAGACATCTGTCCCCACGGAGACGCCGACTGAAACATCTGTCCCCACGGAGACGCCGACTGAGACACCCACTGTCACGACGACGCTTACGCTTACACCCACAGCGAGCATTACTGCAACGCTGTAGTCGTGAGTGGTAATATATCACAATCATAAAGGAGCCTTGCGTGGAAGTTATCCCCTTGCTGAAACAACTCTCGGAAGCCGATGGCATTGCTGGTCACGAGGAGCCAGTGCGCGTGTTTCTGCGCCAGACCTGGCAGCCCTTCGTGGACGAGATGCGCGAGGGTAAACTGGGCAGCCTGATCGCCCTCAAGCGGGGCATAGGGTCTGAGCCCCGCCCCAAATTGATGCTGGCGGCCCACATGGACGAAATTGGCCTGATGGTGACCGGGATTGAGAAAGGCTTTCTGCGTATCACCCGGGTCGGGGGGACGGACCGGCGAGTGTTATTGGGACTTGAAGTGGTCGTCCACGGGCGACGTGACCTGCCCGGCGTCGTCGCCACACGCCCACCCCACGTCCTGCCCCAGGATGAGCGCGAGAAGGCTGTGCCCTGGGACAAATTCTTCGTGGACGTGGGGCTGCCAACGGAAGAGGTCGAGCGGCTGGTCACAGTCGGCGACCTGATCTCCATTCGACGCGAGATGGTGGAACTGAAGAACCGCCGCGTGGCCGGCAAGGCGATGGACGATCGGGCCTGCGTGGCCGCCGTGACGCTCGCGTTGGAACAACTGTCCGGCGTGCGTCATGCCTGGGACGTCTTCGCCGTGGCGACGGTGCAGGAGGAGGTAGGTCTGAAGGGAGCCATCACCGCTGCCTACGGCGTCGCGCCGGACCTGGCTATAGCGCTGGACGTGACCTTCGGCAAACACCCAGGCGTCCCGGAGGTGGACGCCTTCCCTCTGGGTGGAGGCCCTGCCATCGGAGTTGGCCCCAACTTCCACCCGGGGCTCGTGACGCGCCTGAAGGAGGTGGCCGAGGCCCACGAGATTCCATATCAAATTGACCCCATTCCGGGCCGCAGCGGCACCGACGCCTGGGCTATCCAGGTCACCCGCGAAGGGGTGCCCACGGCTCTCGTCTCCGTCCCGGTCCGCTACATGCACCAGCCGGTGGAAACGCTAGCCGCGCAGGACGTCGAGCGAGCCGGGCGACTGCTGGCGGCGTTCATCGCCGGGCTGGAAATGGATTTTATGGAGGGGCTGGCATGGGAGGATTCATGATACTGAGAGAACTTTCGGAAGCGGTTGGCGTTTCGGGGAACGAGGGGGACGTGCGCGCCGTCCTGCTCGACGCGGTGCGGGAGCACGTGGACGATGTCAGAGTGGACACAATGGGCAACGTCCTGGCTTTCAAGCATGGGACGGGGCGGCAGCGTATGCGCGTGATGCTGGCCGCCCACATGGACGAGGTCGGCCTGATGGTCGTGGGGTACGACGACGACGGCTTCTTGCGGGTGAGATCCGTCGGCGGCATTGATCCTCGGTTGCTGCCCGGCACTCTCCTCCAGGTCGGCCCCGAGCACACCCCCGGCGTCATCGGCGTCAAGCCGATCCACCTGCTTAAAAAGGGGGAGGGCGAGAAGGTCCCCAAACTCGAGGGCCTGGTCGTGGATATTGGGGCCAAGAGTAAGGATGAGGCCAGGAAACTGGCCCCGCTGGGCACCTACGCCACCTTTACCACGCGATTCCGCGAACTGGGGCCCACCGTCAGCGGCAAGGCGTTTGACGACCGGGCCGGATGCGCGGTGCTGGTGGAACTTCTGCGCGGCGAGCGCTTCCGCTTCGACCTTCACGCGGCCTTCACCGTGCAAGAGGAAGTCGGGCTGCGCGGGGCACGAGTGGCGGCCTACGGTATCGAGCCTGACTGCGCCTTTGCGCTGGAGGGCACCATCGCCGACGACATACCCAAGGACAAAGACGTCAGCCCCACGACAGAATTGGGCCAGGGGCCAGCGATCACGGTGATGGACCGCTCCTTCATCGCCGACCGGCGGCTGGTGAATCTCTTGACCAGCACGGCCGAAGAACTCGGTATCCCGTATCAGATCAAACAGCCGGGCATCGGCGGCACGGACGCAGGGGCTATTCACCTGGCCCGCGAGGGGGTGCCCTCAGTGACAGTGGCGGTACCCTGTCGTTACATCCACAGCCCGGTGGCATTGTTGAGGCTGGACGATTTCAACAACACGGTGCAGTTGATGCGCGCATCTCTTTCGCGTCTCACGCAGCGCACCCTGGAGAGGGGGAAAGACTGATGAGAGAATTGATCCGCAAACTGGTGGAAACCTACGGCCCTTCGGGAGTCGAGGAGCAGATTCGAGCCGTCATCCGTGCCGAGGTTGAGCCCTTGGCCGGCGAACTCCGGGTGGACCCGCTGGGAAGCCTGGTCGTCCACAAGCAGGGCAGTCCTTCGGCAGGCTCAGGACAGGCTGGTGAGGGCCAATGCATCGTTCTGGACGCCCACATGGACGAAATCGGCGTGATGGTGACCTACGTGGACGAGAAGGGGTTCGCCCGCTTCACGCGCATCGGCGGGGTGAGCCCGCTCACCTGCGCGGGCGCGCGGGTGGCCTTCGCCGACGGGACGGTGGGCGTCATCGGCGTCGAGGAGAAGCGCGAGGACGCCAGCAAGACCCCCAAATTTGAGCAACTGTACATTGACGTAGGGGCTACGAGCCGCGACGATTGCCCCGTCCACGTAGGCGACGCGGCCGTGTTCGTGCGCCCCTTCGTTTGCATGGAGAGGGCGCAGGGCACGCGGCTGATCGCCAAGGCGATGGACGACCGCATCGCCTGCGCGGTGCTGATTGAGACGCTGCGGCGACTGGAGCACACGCCACACGACGTCTACTTCGTCTTCAGTGTACAGGAGGAGACGACGCTCTCGGGGGCGCGCACTTCTACCTACGGCATCAATCCCGACCTGGCCATCGCTGTGGACGTGACGGGGACCGGCGACAAGCCAGAGTGCCGGCCCATGGCGGTGGAGTTGGGCAAGGGACCGGCGGTGAAGGTGCAGGACTCGGGGATGATCGCCCACCCACGGGTGCGAGACCTGCTGGTGCAGCGGGCGAAGGAAGCAGACATCCCCTACCAATTGGAGGTGCTGGAACGAGGCACCACCAACGCGGCGGCGATGCAACTGGTGCGCGCCGGTGTGCCTTCGGGCTGTCTCTCCATTCCCTGCCGCTACATCCACACTCCCTCGGAGATGGTGGACGAGGGAGACGTACAGAACAGCGTGCAGTTGTTGCTGGAGGTGCTGCGGACAGCGTGACCCGTACCGTTTAAGAAGCCCGGTTTTTCGGAAAAAACCGGGCTTCTTCAGTGTGGTAAAGCAATGGAGTTTAGATGGGGGAGACAACGGATCAGGGGACAGCACAATACCACCGAGGTCATATCATCCTCTGTTCGGTGCTCGGCCTCATCGTCGGGGGTGTGATTGGCTACTTCGCCCCACACCCCCCGCCCAGCACGCCCATCGTCGTCTCTACTCCTCTCCCGACCCCAACGCCACCTCCCACTCCCACCTTGGCCCTCATCCGGGTCCACGTCAGCGGGGCGGTGCGCCAGCCGGCTGTCTACGAACTGCCCCCAGGCAGCATCGTCCAGGACGCTGTGGACGCCGCTGGCGGCCCTGCTTCCGACGCTGACCTGAGCCACATCAACCTGGCCCTGGAACTGCGGGACCAACAACAGGTTTACGTGCCGCGTCAAGGGGAGACGAACCCACCGCCGCCAGTTTCTGGCGGCGAGCCGGGCAGTGGGGGGCCGGCGGGGGCGATGATCAACGTCAACACGGCCACGGCGGTGGAACTGGAGACACTGCCGCGCATCGGGCCGGTGACAGCGCAGCGCATCGTGGCATATCGTGAGGCCAACGGCCTGTTTGAGGCCGTCGAGGACATCCAGAACGTGCCAGGCATCGGCCCGGCGACCTTCGAAGGGCTCAAGGACTTGATCACGGTGGGGCCGTAGACTACAGATATCCGAGTACTGCGAGCGAAGAGACAAGAGCCACTGGCCTATAGGCCAGTGGCTCTCCATAACGATAAGGGTGCGCTGCCCTGCTACTCTGGACCCTGCTACTGCGTCGCAATGCCAGGGAAGCCGGCCGAAGTATCGCCCGCACCACCGGTCAGGTTCTGGTCGCCGATGACCACAATATCCTTGTCCGAGGTGATGGTCACACCACCGATGAACCCGGCAGGTATGTGACCGTCTGTCACCTGATTGAACGTATGGGAGGAGGTTGTCATCTGGTACGTGCAGGGGCTGCAATTAGCCGCCACGTTGCCGGAGTAAGCCATTGACAGGTTCGCCGTGCCGCCTTCGATGTTCTGGACCGAGAACGTGGTGTCCCAACCAGAGGAATAGTGATTCTCGATCAGCGGGACGGCCACCGTCTTCGCGCCTCCTGTGGCTGGGAAGCCTACGTAGCCCATAGCATAGTTGCCTGGCCCGCCTCCCGAGTTGGAGATGTTGTAGACGACGACGATGTTCTTGTTAGAAGTCACGGTCGCCGAGCCATAGTAGCCGGAGGTCGGGGCGCTGCCAGTCAAGCCCCCGTATGCCCCTATGTATGGGTTAACGTAGACTGAACCGTTAGCAGGGATTGTGCCGTTCAACGCGTTCGAAGCGCCAGAGAAAGCGACACTCACTGTTGCCGCATCACCCGTGGTGTTTACCATGGTAAAGTCGGTCGCCCACACGTTCAGCGCGATGTAGCCGGGCATATATATGGTGGTGCTAGCCTGGGAGAGCGGAACGCCGACGTAGCTGACGAGCACGCCGCCCGAGGTCTTGTACTCGTCCACCACCACCGCCAATGGCTGGCTGCCGCTCGACGTCACCGTCGCCGAACCGTTGAAGTTGGAGATACCGGAGATGTCTCCCTGGTCAACGAGCGCCATCATATTGGGCGGCAGGCCGCTGATGGTCGTGGCAGCCGGAGCGCCAGAGCCGATGTAGGTGATCGTCACATTGGTCGTTTCGCTGCCCGCGTTCTGGACGGCTATACGCGTGTTCCACACCCCCAGATTGCCCATGATGATGGGCAGGAAGACCGAACTCGAGACCTCCGAGACCCCGGCATACGCATCAGACGCATAAGCACTGCCCGTCTGGTCATTTGCCACCGTGACTGTGGTGGCTATGCGCCTGTCTGAACTCACCACAATGGAACCAGCGAACCCGGTGGGGAAATTCGCATCGAACGCCGGGTTGTAGTACTCCGACCCACTGGCGGGAATTGTTACGCTTTTGACCAAAGTGCCCGAGTCCGCAGTGCAGCCCGTCGTACATTGAGTGTAGCGCATGATCTGCACAGCAGCCGGTTGACTTTCCAGGTTAAGAATGGTAAAGTCGGTTGTCCAGCTACCAGGCGGCCCTGCTGCTTGCACGGACATCACAAGCAGCCCCATCAAAACCGCTACCACACCGAACGCTCTTAAGATTTTCATGTTTCACCTCCAGTTTGTTTTTTGGCAGGGGTAACAGTACGTCCTGCTAAGCCTAGAATACCCTATTTCCTTCCCCATGGCAATACTACCTTGGGATTATTATTCAGACTTTCGCCCCTCCTTCGCCAAAAAACGGCAATCCACAAGCATCCTTCCAGAAAAATCTCTATCGTCCTCTGAACCAGGCCAAGCACAATGATGCGCTCAGCAGATGCGATAGGCTGAAGTAAGCCGACCAACGAGGCTTCTCGTATCCCGAGGCCTGTCGGGATAAGCGACAAGAAGCCTGTCATCCAGGCGGCCGTGCTCGCACCGACCACGTAAACGTAATTACCGATTGATATGCTCATCGGCACATCCAGGGCCAGTAACAGCAGATTCATCGCCGTGCCGTACATGAACCAGGTACACAGGTAAACGAGGGTAATCGCAAACAACCCCCCTCGTTGAGCATTGCCTGTACTGCGTCCCCGCAATACCAGCCGCCGCAGCCGCCCAGGCCAGAGCAACGCTAACGCGATGCCCAACAGACAGACAAGACTCACGCCCGATAACCAGACATGCTTGAACCGCACAGCAGCGGCGATCCCCCCCAGCATTCCGGCAGCGGCAAGCAGGAAGAACAACTCCAGAAACGCGCCGCCAGCAAACGTGGCCAAAGAGACACCTCGCTGCTGGCACAGGTATGCGCGACCAGGCAGGTACCACAAAGACCCGGGCAAATAACGAAAGATGCTTGACCGGTAATAGATCTCAAAGCCAGCGCATCCACTTAATGGAACACCGACCCAGCGCATGGCAAATGTCCAGCCCCAGGACACCAGCAACAACATGATCAGAGTCGGGAGAAACGCGGCCGCTACATAGCCCAGCCGGATATGCTGCAAATGGGGTGCGATTTGGCTCCAGTTACTTACTAGATGCTTCACCAAGAAGTAAACCGCAGCCACCACCAACGCTTCAGTGATGGCCATCCTCAGCCAACGCCCTATCCCGGATTTCTCAAGCATCCTTGGTCAGCACCCAGTTGAAGTTCGGTACCCACCGACGCAGAAACCGCCAGACCCAGACTGGCATGCTGGCTGCCACGTTTCGAAAAACTCCCACTTCCTCGTCCAGTGCAAAATGGACCGGGTCTGACAGGAGTCGTAGAGTATAGTCGTGGATGGTAAATTGCCGCAGCGCACGGCGCAACTCGGTGGCTGAGCGCGGACGCTCATAATACTCCTGTGCCCGGCCGGCTAGCCGCACGTACCGATCCGCCCAGCGCGGAGGCAGCCAGCTCAGCAACGGCAGTCCATAGTGCCTCTCCATAACCGCCCAACGGTTCGGCCCACTGAAGAAGCACACCCCATCATCCTTAAGCAGGCGGTAGATTTCAACGACGAGTAACTCCAGGCTGGGGGTGTGCTCATACACCTGGCTACACACGATGACGTCGAACGTGCCATCGGCGAAAGACGTGGCCCCCACGTCTGCCACGACAAAGGATGCCTCCGCGCCACCCCACCCCGTAGCCTGCCGGACCGCTCCTTCGTCAATGTCCATTCCCACGGCGAGACGCGCCGACTCGGCTAAATGCTCAGTGATCACACCGATTGAGCACCCCATGTCCAGGCATGTCAAACCAGATAAATCGTGACCAAGGAAATCCTCAAGAACGCGGGAGATTTTGATCGCCTTGCGGGCACGCACGGCCTGATCTTTAACGGCAGGAAAATGGCGTGAATAGTCGCACTGGTATTTCATCGCCCGCGCTCCGCTGCCGTAGATAACGCCTCCGCACAACGCGCAGCCGACCGCGCCAGATCAAACTGCTCTGCTGCTTTCCCCAACGGGCCCGCAAACTCGGCCCTGGCGCGTTGCATAGCCCACTGCATTGCCTCGGCCAGTGCAACGGTATCTTCCGCCGGGACGACCTTGCCCACACCATACCGCTGCACCAGATTGCCAACGTCGCCCACGTTGGTCGCCACCACAGGCAGTCGCATCTGGAGCGCGTCCACGAGGATAAGGGGGATACTTTCGATGCGCGATGGAATAACCAGCCAGTCGCAAGCCTGCATGTAGGCCACTGCTGTCTCCGGGTCGGCGTAGTCACCCAGCGAGATGTGGTGTTCGTATCCCCTGATCCGTTCGCGCAGTAACGGCTCCAGCGAGCCAACGCCAAACAGGTGCAGATAAGCCTCGGCGTCGCTGTCAAGTAGCCAGCGCATCGCCTCAACCAGGATGTCTGGCCCCTTATTGCGTTCGTAGCGGCCGATGTATAGGAAGTGCGGTGCGCCCGGCTCCAGTGTGACCTGGCGCTCCGCGTGAGCCGGCAACCGTCGCACCGACGGGACGAACTCGCAGTCACGCCCGGCCAGTTCGGCGGCGCTGCGTGCCAACTGGATACCATCAGCGAAGCGGAACGCGGCGTCGTGTAGCACCCGCTGCACAACGGCATCGCCAAACGGATACTTGTGCCGCGCCCATATATCGGAGCCCAACGCCCACACCCCATACGGGATGCCCCAGCGCCTCCACGTCATCCACGCGAACAATCCGCTGGGGATGGCCCACATTGCCATGATCGCATCGAGGTGATGCATACGCGCACAGCGTGGGACGATCCACAGTCCGCTTCCGATCAGCGTGGCGTAACGCACAACTGTGAGCAAGTTACGCATCGAAGCGCTGGCCAGGTCTTTCTCACCGCCCCACCATGGGATGAATTGGACGTGCAAATCATCATCCAGCACGACCGGTCCGTGCTTGCGCGGTGTGATGACGTGGACCTCATGTCCCAGCGCGATCAACTCGCGCGCCAGGTCGCGCACGAACACGCCCGCCGTAACAGTATCTACCAGCGATGTCGGATACGAGCTGGTGACCACACCGATTCGCATCGTCTTCATCCTTTGACCAGCAGGAAGCCACCCAGCCGGGCCCAACGTCGAGGCAGTAACCATGAGGCCAGGTACTCCAGCGGATAAGAGATCGTAATCACCAATCTCAGCATCCACGCAAAGGCTGGTCGGCGCTGCAGGGTCACTGCCACAGAGGAGACGTCAGGTACAGCCGATCCGAGGGGACTGCGTTGACCAAGCCAGGCACGCACACGCTGGAACAGCCTCACGTAGGGGAGATACTCGCACGGCGCATAAGCCACCTGCCGCAAGCCGGCCGCTTCGAACATTATATGCCACATCTCTACCGGGTTCCCGAAAACATGAGGAGCCGGATCGGCCGGATCAATCAGCTCACAGGCAATGAGCCAACCACCCGGCCGCAGCACACGCGCCAATGCCGCAATCGCTTTCTCTTGCTGTGATCCTGGAACATGCTGCAGGACAGTCACAGAAATGGCCAAGTCGAACACGCTATCGGCAAAGCTCAAGTAGGGCAACTCCGCTGCACTGAAACGCCCGCCGCCCTGTCGTGTGGCGGCCAGGCGCAGGGCCCGCAGTCCCATATCCACACCAACCGGGCGTGCGCCCATCGTCGCCAGCAGCTCTGACCAACGGCCGGTGCCGCATCCTACGTCCAGCGCGCGTACCTCGTTTAATGGCCCGCAGTGGCGTAGCAGGCTCACCACTGCGCGCCGCTGGAAGTGAGCATAGTAGGCGTTGAACCACGGCGGCATCCCGCGGTACAGGTCGTGGGAAAGCGCGACCTGGTGCAGCGGTTTATGTTCCGTAAGTGCTTCATCGTGGTGAAGCCAGAAGAACCGAGTATCTGTCATCGCGCTTGCCCAGCCGTCTCTGGCCCCGGTTTGTCGAGCAGATACTGTACGTGCCAGGTGAGCAGTTCGCGAAAGAGGGGAATGCCGGAAAAGTCCAATGGCAGCAGGCGGGTTGAACGTTCACGGATGCGGAAGGGTGTACTACGGAGCAGGCCCTCAACCTTGCTTATCGTCAGAGGGTACAGCCCCCACGCGCCGTAAGCAGTTCCGAACGAATCGGGGCTGGTCGGGTAGTTCTCCTGCACCCAGGCGCTCCTTCGCCAGCGGCCAAAGCGACATGCCAGCCGCAGGGCATTGTGTTCGCCCAGGTAGTGGAACGGGCTGAACTGGTGACCGCCGCCGGGACTGTAGAACGGTGGAAAACTCAGGTAGACGACGCCGCCAGGTCGGGTGACGCGGTACAGGTTCATCAACAGGCACTCCGGCCCAGCCACGTGCTCGATCAAACTGGCACATATCACAACGTCGAACGTGCCAGAGTCCAGAGGCAGCGCCAGCGCATCGGCGACAACCACCGACAGGCCCTTCGGCACCCCGTTGGTGGAACGATCTAGCGCAATGACTCGCGCTCCGGCATCGCACAGTGCCAGGCTGTAGCCACCATAACCGCAGCCCACATCGGCCACGCGGCGTCCAGCCACTTCAACGCCACGGCTTTGCAGGAATCTGATCAGTAACTTGCCCTGGAATTGTTGGAATGCACGGTAGTCGTCCTCAGAAGATAGCCGGCCCCGTGCCAGGCGATACAGTTTCCAGTAGTCGGTCAGACACAGGTGAAAACGCATGCTCCTCAAAGTGCGTTAGTCGGGGCCGAAAATCCAGCGGATGGCTGCAATCACATCTTCACCGTCAGCATCGGTCATCTTGGCCGTCAGCGGGAGCGAGAGCGTGCGCTCGGAAATCCATTTCGCATTGGGGAAGTCGTCGGGTTGATAGCCAAACGTCTCGCGGTAAAACTTGTGCAGGTGTAGCGCCGTATAGTGGACACCAGTCCCGATATTAACTTCCTTGAGGCGCTGCATCAGGTCGTCCCGTGTAAAACCAGCCTCTGCCGGTTCCACCATTACTGTGTACAGATGCCGCGCATGGACAGTGCCTGGTTCTTTCGACTCCGATCCTGATGGGAGTACCAGGCCAGGCAATCCTTCCAGCCCCAAATCATACATCTGCCACAGGGCCTCGCGGCGGCGCAGATTGCGCTCCAGTCGCTCAAGTTGATGAAGGCCCAGCGCCGCCTGTAAGTCACTCATGTTGTACTTATAGCCAGGCAGCAGAGTCTCATAGTGAGTGTAACCAGCCTTGGAGTAACGTTTCCAGGCGTCGGAACTGATACCGTGCAAACGCAGTAAGCGCGCCTTCTCTGCCCATTCGTCGCGGTTGGTTGTGAGCATCCCACCCTCACTAGTGGTAATACTCTTGGTGGGATAGAAGCTGAACGCAGCGAAGTCGCCAATGTTGCCCACCTTGTGACCGCGGTAGCATGCCTCAATGGCATGAGCAGCGTCCTCAATAACAAGCAGTCCGTATGCCTCCGCTAATGCCATGATCTCGTCCATCTGGCACGGACGACCAGCCAGATGGACCGGAATGACCGCCTTGGTTCTAGGTGTAATGCGCTTTTCAATCTCGCCTGGCAAGATGTTACCGGTGGCCCTGTCCACATCGGCAAAGACCGGCCGTGCACCATGATGCACGATGACATTTGCCGTTGCGGGGAAGGTCATCGGCGTGGTGATCACTTCATCACCCGGCCCTACACCGCCTATTTCCAGCGCCAGCGATAATGCGGCCGTACAGGAATTGACGGCAATGGCGTACTGACAACCGATCAGTCTACGGAAAGACTCCTCAAACCGGGCTACCCTGGGTCCGGTTCCAATCCACCCGGACCGCAACGTGTCCACCACTTCCTGGATATCTTCCTCTGTGATCAGTGGGCTGCCAAAGACGAGAAAGTCCCGCCGCTCAGGTTCTCTTGCTCTCGCCATACGAGATCTCCATGATGCTTATCAGGGGTTCAGCCGCCCGACGACGACGTCAGCGAGCCGCTCAAGCGCTGCGGCCCGCATGGGATCCGGGGGCTTTACCGTGATGATTGCCAGCGCGTTGGCCTGGCGGATGATAACGACATAAGCAGAGTTGTCCACCCCTGGCGTGTCCGAGGGCACCTCGAAGGCACAGGACTCGTCACCCCTGCTGCCCATCCTAAGCGGCTCGCCAGCCTGGTTGGCCACGGCCGCATAGTAGGCTTTTACCGCGTCAGTAAACTCGTCATAGACCTCTATTTGCGTGGCAAAGCCCTCGGCAAACGCACTGGTGTGCAGGATGGCCACAGTAGGATATACCACCTGGATACCCCGCATCCCATCGCGCTGGTAGGGCTGTGTGATACTATAGGTGGTTGCGAACAAATCGCCCATATCGGCAGCGGTCAGAACCGCCTGTGCCGGGTCAAAGTCTGTACCCAATAGCGATTCGGGTACTGGCGTCTCTACCGACACAGCGGTCTCTACCGCCACAGCGGTCTCTACCGGTGAGACAGCCACAAGCGGAGACTGTAACGGCGAAACTGGCACGGAAGATCCCCCGCTGCACCCTACCAGCGCAGTTACCGCCATCAAGACGAGCAGCCACAATGCTAAGCCTTTAGGCTTCGCACCTATGGTGCGATGATTTTCCATTATCTTTCTTTCCCCCTTATTCCTTTTCTTCACTTTTCCTCGATGATCTTCTAGTTTGGAGTGCCTCTTCTATGGAGCATGCTAAGACGTCCGTCCCTTTTTGTCAAGCCGCCTGCCATATCTTACCGAATGTCAACGAAAGGCCAGTCAGGAAGAACCTCACCACACCACCTCAAACACCCACACCCGGCCTTGATGATACACCAGCCGGTAATACGCGCTGTAAAGCAATACCTCGGGGTCCAGCACGTCTGGACCGCCGTAATTCACCCGCCCCTGCCGCTGACCGACATACACGTGCGTGATCCCGCGCTCTTTCAACAGGGCCAACGTCACCGGATCGTCCATCCCTGCTCCCTGAATTTGCCGGGTCAGGTCGTTGATCCACTCCTGGTACCCGGGCCATGGCCCCTGCTCTATATCGTAGTTCAACGGTGGCACAGTGTTCGCCCGCCCCGCCAGGAGCGGCAGCCACCAACCCCCGTCGGAACCGACGATCACGCTCCCGCCATAGGCGAAGAACGAGTTGATCAGAAACCGGGCCTCCTCCGGCGTTTTATCCCGAATCCACGCCATCGCCCGCAGGTCAGGCCGGGTGACCATAGCATGCTGGTGTACGCGCACGTCCCCCATCCGCACACGTACTCCTCCCAGACCTATCCCCACCACCAGCAGCAGCGTCGTCAATGCAACGAACCACCTCTGGGGTCCCAACCAGTCCACCAACCGAGCAAACAGGTCTCCGATCATCACCCCGGCCGGGATGTAGGCTGCGATGAACAGGGCAAAGTTGCTGATCGCACCACTGCCGGGGAGGTGGAGCCACGCCGGGTTGGCGGCGATGAGAAGCAAAAACCACCATAGGGACATCATCAGCACCCCACGCCGGCGTCGCCACAACCCCGCCGCCACCGCCACCGCCAAAAGCAGCCACCACGCCGGGGCCAGGTAAAACGTCGGATCGCCGATGGTGTTGTACTGCCGGGCGAACGAGGAAAGACGACCGGGAGCAGTGGTCAACTGCTCTCCGAGACTGCGCAAGGTCTCTCCCAAAAAAGTGTGAACAAACCAGGGTAGAAAGAGCACGCCCGCCCCTATGCCTACGCAGGCCACGCGGGCCAAACTCTGTCGCCAGGTTGCCCGGCGGAGTGCGAGCAACAGCCAGGCCAGGACAAAGACAACGTAAAAGATCAGCACCCGATAATGAGTCAATGCCAGTCCCCCCACGGCGATCCAGCCCAGGACGATGAGGCGCCGATCCCGATGGGGAGCCTCCAACGCCGACCAGGTAACAAGCACCGCGGCCGGCAAAATAACCTGCCCGGCCAGCTGGGTGTAGCGCCCCCAATTCACGTAGAACATCGGCATCGGCGAGAGCAGCCCCGCCACCAACACCGCCCCCACGCCAGCCCAGTGGCTCCTGCTCACTCGCACTGCCAGGGGATAGAGCGCGACCACTGCCAAGCCGTTGAGAATCTGGCCGACCCAGGTGACTGCCTGAACCATCTCGACCCCGGTTAGCCAATGGAAGGCCGCCACTGCGGCATGAAATCCGAAGTGATAGGTGAACGTCCGTAGCGGCGCATACGGCTCCCACGAATCGAACAGCCCACCGTGATCCACCAGCAACTGGGCGATCATCGTGTGATGGTAGGAATCGCCCCACATCGGCACATCCAGTGTGCGCACCACCAGCAGCCGCACACCGAAGACCAATCCCACCACGGCCAGTAGCGTCAGATCGGGCCATAGAGCCTCCGAACGCGCCCACTGCCGCAGCGCCTCCCAGCCCCCCCGGGGGCGCCAGGCCCGGTAACGCCAGGCCAACGCCGCCAGCCCGCCAACAGCGGGAAGCCAGGCACACAACAGCCCCAGGTGCAATCCCACCAGGTCGGTCCAGAGGAGCAAGAGCGGGTACAGCGCCAGGCTCAGCCCGGCAGCGATTCCTAGCCTCTCGGCCCAAGAGAGCCGCTCCCCTTCGGCTCTGCTCAGGGCAGGCCCGGGCCACAGCCACGCCAGCAGCGCCCATCCCGGCACCACATAGAGTAGCCCCGCCACCCCCAGCAGCCCCAAACCGCCCACCACCGCCCACACCAGGTCCAGCAGCATCCAGCGGGGCTCGTAGACCAACTGGAAGGCCATCTGGGCATCCAGCGGCTCGTGATCGCGGTATAGTGCCCCGTCCAGATAAGCCTCGCCCGGCCCGGCACCCACTTGCACCGCTTCATCCCCTACCACCTCCAAGAAGGCATAGTAGTAGCGGCCATGGGAGTCGCGCAGGGGCGGGAAAGAGAGGCGATAGAAACCCGAGGCCGCGGCCTGCGCCAGCGGCAGCACCGCCGTTGCCAGGTCTTCCCCCGCTTGCGGGCCGGCCCGAAGGTGGAGATGTACCTCCCCCTGGCGATCCTGTCCTGGCTCCAGCCAGACTGCCACCCCATTAAGCCCGGCGTGGCGGGCGACGAATGTCTGGCCCACAGGGTGACCGGGCTCCAGCGTAACCTCGGCCCCAGGCTTGCTGTGCGACTGATCCTGATCCACAAAGTCGGAGCAGCCGGTCAGTAAGAGAAGGCTCGCCCCGATCAATACTGCGACGAGTCTCCTGCCGATGCACTTTAACGCGCTTTCCTTCTCGCACTTACATCTTGGAGAAAAGGACAATGCCTCCCTCCGTCATTCTATTGATGCGATCCCGTGCCCGCTCAAACTCCTCCTTGGAGTAAACATGGGGTTCCAGCGCCGGGATATCCAGAACTCTCTTGGTGATGGCAAAGGCATCCTCCCGAACCCTGCCTCGATACACCACCAGCAGGTCCACATCGCTGGCCACCGTATAGTTGCCCCGGGCGTAGGAACCGAACAGCACAACCCGGAGCAAGGGGAGTTTCCTATCGAGGTCAACAATCCGCTCCCTGAGCCGCCGGGTCAGTTCAGCGCAGTCAAATCTGGGAAAGAAGACGCGCACAGAAGTCAACGATTTCCTCCGCGTATCCAATCAGTCGGCTTGCCTCACGCTCGGTATAACGCTGCCGTGGGGAGCCAGAGGGGTGAGCATTAGGGTATCGGGCTGGAATGTACACTTTGTCCAATTCCAACGCTCCGTCCACCAGTTCTGAAGCGACCGAGTGATGCCTGGACAATTCCTGTAACAGGTCGGCGACCGAGTGCCCCCATGCTTCTGCCCCCATTTTCTGGAACACGGCCTTGACCGCTTTCTCAGCCGCCTGTTGTGCCGAGAAGCAAGCCCAGTTGTAGAATCCATGCTGTAGATCACTTCGAGCATGCTCCAGGTCGCCTATCGCCTCGTCCATCCAGTCTTGACTGCGCTCCATTATCGCTGCTCCTCCTTACTCCTTCTCCCGCTCCAACTCCATCTGCCGCACCCGATACAGCGTCTCCTCCAGCATCTTGCGGTTCAGCCTGACCAAGTCAGCCATCAGGCCGATCAGGCAAACCTGGAAGCCGACGACGGTCAGGATGGCCGCCAGGATCAACGACTGGACGTTTCCAGTCCCCCCTCCCCGCAGCAAGAGGTACAAGAAACGCAAGCCCAGCACTATGCCGCCGACAATGAACCCCCCCCCTAGCGCCGCGAAGACCCGCAGAGGGCGGTACATGGTGTAGAAGCGGAGGATGGTAACGATTGAGAGAGCCAGGAAGGAGGGAATGCTCTGAATCAGGCGCGACCGGCGGGTCTGAGGGTTGGTACGAATTGGGATAAAGACAACCGCCATCCGGCGAGCCCCGGCCTGGATGAGCGTCTCCAGGGTGTAGGTGTAGTCGCCGAGGACGGTCAGCCGCAGTGCTGACTCACGAGTGAGGGCCCGAAACCCACTGGTGGCGTCGGGGGTGGGAATGCCGGCTGCCCATCCCACAACCCAACTCCCCCAGCGCTGTAGCAAGCGCTTAAGGGGTGAAAAATGCTCCAGCGCCGCCACCCCCCGGTCACCGACGACGATGTCGGCCTGCCCATCCAGGATCGGCTCGACCAATCGGACAATGTCCTCCCCTCGGTACTGATTGTCGGCGTCGGTGTTGACGATAATGTCGGCGTTGGCCCGCACGGCCGCTTCCAACCCAGCCAGGAAAGCATGGGCCAGCCCGCAGTTTCGTCCCAAACGGATGATGTGATGTACCCCCGACTCCCGCGCCACCTCGGCGGTGCGGTCAGTGCTGCCGTCGTCCACCACCAGGTACTCGATCTCATCAACGCCAGGAAGCGCACGGGGCAGGTCTCGCACCGTCTGGGGGAGGGTAGCCTCCTCGTTGTAGCAGGGGATCTGGATGATGAGTTTCATCTGTAGAAATATAGAAGCCGACTCTAGCACGGAAGCCGCTCGGCACAAGTCAGAGGTGCACTGCCGAAAGTGGAGTCTATTGTATCACGAGTGTATGCTCTCGTCAACGAGTGGAAGCGGGCCGGGCATGCCCACGGCGGACAACTCCGCCTGCCGTTTCTCGGCCCCCTCGTCACCGGGTCAATGTATGGCAGGCGGTACGCATCAGGTCTGTTTGAGGAAGGCGGCACCAAGATGTACATCAGCCGCGAGCTGGGGTTCGAGGGCGGAGGCATGCCCCGCGCACGGTTTCTGTGTCGACCGGAGATCGCGAGCATTGAGCTCAGGGGATTGGAGCAGGGGCTCAATCACGCTCTGCACTATGTTTCATAATACCCCGTTGGAAAGGGTATTTTCCTGGTTCGGTCACCAGTTCTTCAATACCAGCGGCAGGTAGATTCCTCGCTGTCCGACAATGGTGCTCTCTTCGTCCGTATTGTTCACCCCGGTGTTGGGGTCAGGATCAATGCGCTTCACGCTGACCGTGTTGATGATCGTACACTAATAGACCTGGGCCAAAGATTTTCAGGTTCAAGTCCATCATACACGCATCGGCCCTACTTGTCAACAACGACATACTGGTTGACTTTTAGCCCCAATCGTTGTATGCTTGAGGCAGTCCATTCCACGCCAACACCCCCCCCGGATGGCTGGATACCGGCAGTCAACGACCAGTGAGTACCCACTGCACACGAGGTTATCCTGCCGGCTATAGACGATACCATCAAGCGCGGTCCGAAAGCCGAGGCCACGGCTGCGGCTCGGGCCGCTGAGGCCGAATGATTCTAAACGGGCCACGTGCTCACGGCCAGCGTTGGGCACGCGGTGCACGACACTTAATTTACAGGAGAGAGACTGTGTCCTGCGATTTCGATCAAATCATTGACCGGCATCACACCGAGAGCGTCAAGTGGCGCCGCTACGGCGAGGACGTGCTGCCCCTCTGGGTGGCCGACATGGACTTTGCCGCACCAGAACCGGTGATCCGCGCCCTGGAAGAACGTGTGGCACATGGAATCTTTGGTTATGGACGACCACCAGACGGCCTCTGCGAGGTGATTCAGGAGCGGCTGGCCCGGTTGTACGGCTGGTGCGTCGAGACAGACGAGATATTCTTTATCCCCGGCGTGGTGACCGGATTCAACCTGGCCTGCCATGCCGTCGGTGCACCGGGCGATGAGGTACTGGTGGAAGCCCCCGTCTACCCACCGATGCTCGCCGCACCGGGAAATGGTGGGCGCACCTGTAAAGTCGTGCCGCTGGTCGAGGGGCGCGAGCGGTACGAACACGACTTTGACGCCTTTGAGCAGGCAATCACGGAGCGCACCTCACTCTTTCTGCTCTGCAACCCACACAACCCGGTGGGACGCGTCTTTGAGACGGCCGAACTGGAGCGTCTGGCCGAGATCTGCCTGCGCCACGACATCGTGATCTGTTCCGATGACATTCACTGTGATATCGTCTACCAGGGACACCGGCACATCCCGATCGCGTCCCTCGCCCCGGAGATCGCCGCGCGGACAATCACCTTTTTCGCGCCCAGCAAGACCTATAACATCGCGGGGCTTTCCTGCTCGGTGGGCGTGGCCCAAGACTCAGACCTGCGTGCCAGGCTAAAGCGGATCGGTGCGGGCCTGGTGCCCCACGTCAACGTGCTCGGCTACACGGCCGGACTGGCCGCCTACCGTGACGGTCAGGCGTGGTTGGACGGGCTGCTCACCTACCTGGAGGCTAACCGCGACTATTTGCTAAAGTACATCGCCACCCACGTGCCCAGCATCAAGTGCAAGCAACCGGAAGGAACCTTCCTGGCCTGGCTTGACTGTCGAGAAGCGTCCATCCCCGGCAGTCCCTACCAGTTCCTCCTGGAGCACGCCAGGGTGGCGCTGAACGACGGGACACCCTTCGGCGTGGGGGGGGAAGGCTTTGTGCGCTTAAATTTTGGCTGTCCGCGCGCCACCCTGATCGAGGCCCTGGAGCGGATGCGGGCCGCGCTGGAAGAGTTATGAGACCAGTAGCGGCTGATCACTGCCCGTGTCGGCCCTCACAGCGGCAACGAAGGTTTCCGAACCGGCTGACTCCATACAGCGCGGCTGCACGGGGAGGATGACGTGGAACTCGCTGCCGGGACAGGTTCTCTCATCGTGCCCTGGACTTTCAGCCCAAACACGGCCGCCGTGCGCTTCCACAATGCCCCGGGCAATGGTCAATCCCAGGCCCGGTCCTGCGCCTTTGAATTTGGTCTTGCCAGTGCTGTGTGACATGATGTCGCCCACACGGTAAAACTTTTCAAAGATGCGCTCCCAGTCATCGGGCGCAATGCCGATGCCGGTGTCAGCCACGACGACTTCAATGGTCTGATCCTGGGACAGCATCCCCCCATCCAGCAGATGGCCAGTGATCTGAATTCGCCCGCCATCCGGCGTGTATTTGATCGCGTTCTGGATGAGGTGCGAAAAGACCTGCTTCAGCCGCCTGCCATCGGCAGTAATAAGGGGCAGGTCCTCCAGGCCCTCTACCGTGAGCGTCTGCTTGCGCTCCTCCAGCGCCGTGGCCCAGACGCCCACAGCCATACTCACGATCGAAGCCACCGAGGTCAGCGACGCGTTCAGTACCAGCGTCTCAGTGTCTAGCTGGGAAACATCGAACATGATGTCCACGATCTCCTTCAGCCGCCGTCCGGCCTTTCTGATGCCTTGGGTCAGTTGCAACCCGGTGTCGGGGGTCAGCGAGCCGTCCTTGATCATTTCGCTCAGGATGTCAGTGCAACCATACACCTGGGTGAGCGGCGTCCGCAGCTCATGCGAGGCGATGTCAATAAAGTCGGACTTGGCCTGATCTAACCGGGCCAGTTCGCGGTTGGCCGCAGTTAGTTCTTTGTTGAGACGCTCATTTTCCACGTTCTGGATCTTCAAGTCGCCGAACAGGCGTGCGTTCTTCAGCGCCACGGCCGTCTGGTCGGCCAGCGTACTGAGCAGGACCAGGTCGTCGTCAAAATAGCGGTCACCGGAGGCTTTGGGGCCCAGCGCTAAGAGGCCAATCCACTCTCCTTTGGCGTAGATGGGCACGTAGACGTCCATATCCAGATTGGCCAGCCAGGCGCGCTCCGCCGGAGAAGTCTCTCTGAAGCGGGGTAGCAGGTCTATGTCGTACTGGGTCAGGGGACGGTTTTTCAGACGCAAGTAGTTGGCCACAGGACTTTCGAAGGACAGAACGCCTGGGGACAGGTCTTCTCCCCTGCCTGTCACGCCTCGCAGGCGGAAATAGCCGCTTCCGTCCTTCCCTCCTTTTTCGTAATGCACCACGAACAGCGCACCGCGCTGGCTCCCCATCGCCTCGCTGATGAGACCCACCGCCACCATCGCCAACCGTTCCAGGTGCAAGATGTTGCTGATACTCATGCTATATTCGCGCAGCATGCGCCTGGGATCGTAGCCGGCCCCGGAGATTAGCCGGTTCACCAATCGTTGAACCAGGCCCAGAAGAGGATCGAAAAGAATGGCCAGAATCAGGGCCATGGTCGCCCCGACCAACAAAGGACTGTAGCCAGGCACGGACTGAAAGACGTATTCCATCAACAGAAAGCCAGCGGTGTAAATGATCACCGTCAAGAGCGTGATGATCAGGTAACTCACCGTCCGCCGCGCCATCTGACGCACGTCGGGCAGGCGATAGGTCAGCACAACGTAAGCGGCGATGAGTGTGCCCAGCAGGTGGAAACCGCTGTCCAACGGTTCGCGCCCGGCGAAGAGCAGCGCAGCGCTGGCGATGGTGAGCCCCAGGGCCAGGGACCAGTACGTGATCCGGTTTCTGTGCAGCGGTTGCTGCGTCCGGCGATAGGCCCTCGCCGTCAGGAGCGTCGCCCCGCCCATGAAGATCCCCCAGCCAAAGACCAACGCGCTGAAGCCAATCCCCTGGCGTTGAATGGACCACCCCTTGCCGGCCCACAGCACCTGGGGCAGGGCCAGCAGATTCTCGTTGAGGACGACCACCGCCGCTATCCAGGCCACGCCCAGCGCCCACCAGCTCCAGCCGGCCCCTTCGAGCCGCAGGAACGACCGGTTCAGATGAAGGAACAGCAAAGATAGGAGAAGTAACCCATAAAGCGGCACTCGCGCCAGAACGTCGTCGGCGAGAAAAGCAAGCCAGCCCAGCCGCGAGAGTACCTGACCTAGCGTCAAGAAAAAGGAGAGCACGAAGTAAAGACCCAGCAAGTCCACGGCCCATTCCCGGAAGCCGCGTCTCTTCAGGGTAACCCCGGCGATAAGGAAGTATAGGACGCCTACCAAGCCTAAAAAGATGAGCGTTGGGTCAGCGGTTTTCATCATAGTACCCCTTCCTCCCAACCCCTTCAGCAGATCCTACAGTCCACCGTATTCCTCGCAGGCGGCATTGGCCAACCGCCAGGGTACACTGAACAATCCCAGGATGCCGTGGGGCCGGACGCGCTTAAACAGGGCTTGGGCCTCAGCCACCCAGGAGACGACCCGCTCACAGCGCCAGGCTGTCCACCCTGCTTCGTGCCGGTCAAGCAGCGTCCGGGCGACGGCGGGAATGCCGCCTTGACGAATCTCGACACTGGCCTCGTGGCTGAAGCGGGCCAGCGTGTCGGGATCGAAGGAGGTGTGGGGCAGGTACGGGTCGTGGACTTTCCAGTGGCAGGGCCGGCGGATAAAACCGAGCCAGGCGCTGTCAACGGCATAGTCCGTGAGCAGTTTGTAACCGTCTGGCGAAGATTCGCCTCAAACCGACAGGCTGAATAGGATGCAGACACATGCAGACTTTCGCAGATACCCTCGCAGATAAGAACAGAGGCAATAGCGCAAAACTCACCCTGTCACCCTGAGCGCAGTGAAGGGAAGGGAAGGGAAGGGAAGCGAAGGGCCTCCACCAGAGCAGAGGGAGATTCTTCGCTACGCTCAGAATGACGGCTAGCCGTCAGGGCGACTTTTGCGATACTGCGAACAGAGCCTTCCTCAAAATCAGCGTGAATCTGCGTTTGAGCCACGTTATTATCCTAGCACGCTTCTGTTCACATAGCGTTAAAGGAATACGAAATATTTACTAGAATCCATCGCTCCCCTGAACGGTCACAACCCATCAGACGATTTGACTTTCACCACGGGTTGGCGCGTGCGCAGCATGAAGGTTTTCCGACACGCGCTCCAGATCGCGCATGTGCCCCAACTGGTAGCCGTAGATGGCATGACGGCGACTCTCGACGAAGACCACCGGCCGCTACGAGAGGGCGAAGGGCGCGGTGAAGTACCCCACGTCCTGCTGCTGCAGGCCACGACCGAAGACGTGGGCGAAGCGCAGTTCCTGCCCGTCGTGAATCAAATGAGGCTCGCGGTTGAGGGTGATACGGTCAACGGGGAAAATGACGATGCTTGGGCTGTGCTGCATCAGCCAGTCTGAAGCGTCGGCGAAGAGACGCCGCAGGAAGCGGGCCTGTTCGCGGTTCTGCATGTGTGCCAGCAGTGGCCCCAGTCCGTGCACTTGCACGGCCCGGGGCAGGCGGGTGCGCCCCTGCAGGCAGCGCAGGAAGGCCACGATGCTCATCGGCTCCCCGAGGTCCTCGATCTTGCGGCCGATGAACCGACGTTCGACGAAGTGGTAGCCGGGGCGTAATTCGTGCATTCTCTTGTCCCTTTCGCGTTTCTGCGTCTCTCCCCGACGCTACTTGTGGAATTTGTAGTGGCGACTTTAGTCGCTCTACACCCTTTATGGACGACTAAAGTCGTCATTACAAACAATTGCGCTACACCAGCGCTTCCTGCCTGGGAGCCAGTGCACGGCGCGAGAGTTCGGCCACGGCCCGCCAGACCCGGTCGCCGGTCTTGCGGTACAGGTGCTCCAGGACGGCCACGAGTTCCTCCCGGCCCCAGCGGCCCATCATCCTCCACTGGAGCGGCTGACCAGTCTGGTAAATGGCGTAGAGGTAGTGGGCGACGTCTATCAGGGGCAGGTCCGCTCCCCGCTCGATCTGGTGCTCGATGAACTCAACCCGCTGCCCGGGCGTGGCGACGGTGAAGCGCCGGCCCTTCCTGACCAGGTAGCCCCGCCCGGTGAAGTCGTCCAGGCGGCCGCCTCCGGTGACCAGCCGCTTGCGCAGTTCGTCAGCGCTGACGGTCGGCTGGCCGGCGATGTAGAGCAGGTACAGTTTGGTCGTCTCGTCGAGCGTGGGGGGCAGGAGTTTGAGTTCGTAGGACTTGATGAGCGAGTCCACCAGGTCGTCCAGGTCGTCCACGGCCTGGTCCACGCCCACCGGCTCCCCCTCCTTGAGGACGTGGGGCCAGTGTTTGGAGTAGATCTCCAGGCAGCGGCCCATGGCGATGACGAAGAGATCGCCGTCGGAGAGTTGGCGGCCGGAGGTCTTGAGCCGTTCGACCGACGCCTGGGCGGCGAAGTAGATCTCGTCCTTGAGCGTCTCCCAGCCCACCATCTGCCCATCTCCCGGCCGTTTGCGGCAGACGAAGGGGATGTCGTATTTGATGTTGCCTACTTCGCCGTGAAGCCCTGTACGGGCATCGGACTGGACAGGGTAGACAGCAGTCGCATAGAAGCCAGTCTCCAGGATGGCGTTCAGCACCGATTTCCAGGCCCAGGTCTCTTTGTGATGAAAAGTGAAAACCATCAGGCCTTCGTCCTTGAGGACACGGTGACATTCGCGGAAGACGCGGGTCAAGCCCCGAAAGAATGACTCCTCGTCCTTGATCTCGATGCGCAACTCCTGTAACTTCTTGAGGCTGCCACGCACACCGACGTTGGAGATAATCTCTCGTGCCTTGGGCGTATATTGCGGTCGGAAGTGGGAATAGTGGCTGGAAAGCGCCAGGCGCAGCCAGATATAGAAGAAGTCGGCCAACTCCGAATAGGTCACTTGGCCACAATAAGGCGGGTCGGTGATTACTGCATCTATCGCCCTGTCGGGAATCCGTGAAAGGTCTTCGGAGGTTTGAGCCCACAGGAGAGTATTACCTTGACCAGCTAGAACGCTGGCAAAGTCGCTAGCCCACTTCGCGGTCACCGTGTCACCCGTCTTTCGTCTGGCTGCACCGTCTCGCTCAAACGGTCTGATGCCGTACTCTTTTCCCCTTCGAGTCTTGTGGTAGTATCTAACAAAGCTGCCCCTCCCATACTTTGTTCCCCAAACGTTATTCTCGAGTGGCTGGTCAACAGTATGGAAGGCATGCAGGCCAAAGAGCGGTTCAAGTTTCTGGGCCGAGGCATTGTATTTGCACAAGAGGTTATTGGCATTCACGGCATCCGAGAGAGTCATTACAAACAGTTCGCAGATATTCGCGTCCGGGATGCGCAGGATAGTGTCCATGAGCATCCCCAGGCACAGCAACTGTCGCTCGTTGAACAACTGGTGGAAGTAGCGGTAGTTTTGGAAGATGACCGCGTCGGTGTGGATGTCCATCGGGATTTCCTGCTTGGGCCAGGGCAGTTCATCCTTACGCCGCTCGAATTCGGCCTTCGCCTCCTCGAACAGCGCCCGGTCTTCCGCGCCGGCCGGCTTGTAGCCCCGCCGGGCGTAGGAGTTACCCCCCTCGGTCCCCCCTACGAGGGGGGAAGAGGAGGTGCCGTTCCACGCCTTGGCCGCCCTCTCGCACGCCCCGCAGTAGTACTCCAGGGCGAACATCTCCGTCTCCGGCGGCCCCTCGCCGCGCCGCACCGCCTCCAGCACCCGCTCCACCTGGCCGCAGTGGGGGCAGGTGTACTTGCCCCGCTGGGTCACGCCCCGCCGGGGGACGAAGGAACGGTTGCACTCCGGGCAGGTGGCCTCCCGGTCCAGATCGTCCACGGTGAAAACGTGGATGCAATCGGGGCAGAAGACGGTGTGCACCTTGCCTTTCGAGGCCAACCGGTAGGAAGGGAAGAGGCGCACCTCGCGGCCACAGCCGACGCACCTCACCTTCTTAACCCAGAAGACGTACATCACGTCGGCCTCGTGGCCCAGGGGACAGGTGGTCTTGTAGTAGCGCAGGATCTGCGGCGCGACCGTTCTCTCCAACTGTTTGAACGTTTCGTCCAGCGCTTCTAACTCTACCGGCTCGATCTCCTTCTTGGTCACGAACCAGGCCACGGGATTGAGGTCCACGCCCACGACCTTGCAGCCCAACCGCAGCGCCTCGACGATTGAAGTGCCGCCGCCCATGAAGGGGTCGAGGATGATGGGGGGGCGGTGCGTGCCGTCGGGATTGGTCACCAGCAGTTGGTTGCGCGAGTAGAAGCGCCGCCACAACTCCCCCCGCTCCAGGTCGTCCTCGGCGAAGGTGGTCAGGATGAGCATGCGGAAGATGGAGCCCAGCCGCCGCGCCCACCACTTGTGCATCTGGTAGATGGGCTTCTTGGCGTTGCCCTCCTTCTGGGCGATGCGATTGAGCCCCTCGATGGGGAAGTCGTGTTCGATGTAGGGCATTCTTATTCTCCCCATGCTTCCCCAGAATCAGGCAGCAATTGGAGCAAATCTTCAGCAAATGCGCTCCTGCTAAGTCCATCTTTGCTATCTTCCAACATCCCCAACCCCAACAGAATGATTTTATCATACACTTGGTATTCTTCCTCTCTCCAGTCTGACAAGACATCCGCGATACTCCTAGCGATTTGCGCCGCGCTTGAATAGCGGGTTTCCACTTCCCGCAGCAAATCAAATAGGAAGCGGCATTTATCAAAGAATGACCTTCCCTTCTCAGAATAGCTCAAAAGGAGTATCCGCTTCGACAACTCTCTCTCCAGGATTGCGTAGTCCTGGGCCAAGAGAGCATCAAGAAAGAGGCCACCAGCATCAACGGGATCACCAAACAGGTGTGGTATCCAGTTATCAAGCAGTCCACTGAGAGCCTTGAGGAAATCAGCGACCTTATGCGACACAGGAAGGATTTCTAGGGGGCGGCTTGCACGTCTTCTCGCCAGCGCATCTTCTATCTGCTGCTGGGTTACGCACAGGATGTTCTTTTCCTGGCACAACTTCTCGGCTTCCTCTTGGAAGCAAGTAGCCACCATGATGCCCAGACAGGGACGCTCCATTCTCTGCCACAACTTAAGGCGCTCATCGAATGTCTGCACATGCTCAAGTGTGACTCCATCTTTCACGTGCTTGCACTCAACGGCTATCTCCACAGGAGAATGTGTCAGGCAGATATCCGTGCGTGTCGCGGGGTGTTCCTCCTGCGCAATGAACCCCAGTTCCAGAAAATAGTCCTTGATGGCGTGCTGGAACGCATAACCTCGTTTAGATGGAGAAAGTGCCACGCAACTTACCCTCCTTGAGCAGTCTGATCAGTTCTGCCTCAGCTTCCTCATCGAATTGGACTCCAAATCTCTGCTCATAGGCTGTCACAAGCTCCGAAAAGGCCAAGTGGGGATGTGACAGCAAAGTTACTTGTATCCTTACAGATTGAGAGCCCTGTGCTTGTTCGAGATGGCCTATCACCTTGTCTATCGCTTGCCTAGTTGTGTTGAGGGATTGAGCAAAATCCCCCTCGTTCCGCTGGACTGTAGCCTCGTTCAGCATCTGGTGGATTTGTGCTCTGACAGGAGAAAGAGAACGCTCGAATCGTCCCACTACCCGATGAGCCTCGTCAATCCTGTCTGTGCACTCTTTCTCGGCCAACGATTTGAGTTCGCCCAACGTCTCGTCAACTGACGTCCGATTATCCTCTTGCATCTTTCTCAGCAACTCCAGCGCCTTGCTGGCGTCCTTGGGAAAGCGTTGGAGGAGTTTCTTCTTCAAATCTTCTATTTGCCGGGCAAGTTCGGCAACACGCTTCTGTACACTGGCACCCTCGAACTTGCTCGGCTCAAAATCCTTTTCTAGTTGGTCAAACCAGTCATCCAGACCGCTGATTTTCTTCAGACATTGTTCGGCTTGCTCTACATACTCATTTGCCTCTTCGCAACCTTTTTTTGCATTCTCATAGGTTTCTGCCCGATAGGTTTCTTGCATTCTCTTCTGCAATTGAAACCGAAAATCACCCAGGAACTTCTCGTAGGTGGCTTTGAGCCAGAGGAAGCTTAATGGCGAGAAGATCGTCTGTAACTTGTAGTTGATCTGGCGAACATCTTCTTGAAAGGAGTCCTGGTTTTCTTCGAACTTCGTCAGTTCGCTCTGGAGGTCTGCTAACCCTTCGCTCTGGGAATCAATGTCGGCGGCACTCAGAAGTGCAGGTTTCGCCAGCCAATTTTCCACAGTGCTCAGCAAGTCTCGTGCGTTTTGCCGTATCGTCTCAAGCTCTAACCGGAAGAACAACGGTACATCATCCAGACGTTCTACTCCCTCAACGGGGATTTTCAAGGTATCCAGGCTTTGAGTATGCTCCTCGATCCGCGAGATGAATTGCTCCATGTTCTGCTGTAACTCGTTCAACTTTTGGAGTTTATCCTGCTGGGCGAGGAAGTTCTTGAAAGTCTGTGCCAAACTATCTAGCTTGATCTGATAGCTTTGAACACCCTTGCCTCCAGCAGTCCGCCCGTATTCTCGATAGCGATTCAATAGACCGGGGATTTGCCCTTCCGGGTCCATCTCGCTCACATCTTGAAGTTCTTGTCTCACCTGATCCCGATAGGGGCTCTGAGATGCACGTTGGGCGAGTGCGTGAACCTCTTCGTGGCAAGACCGCAATTCCCGGAAGGTAGTCTTCATTTCCTGGTAGGTCTCCTGCAACTGCTCACATTTGCTCTTGATTTCTTCTGCTAGTTCGGCTACCCTTTCATTGTCTGGCGTGCCATCTTGGTGTAGACGGGTCATTTCATCAAGTGCCTCACCAATCGCCTGCCAAGTCTTGTTGGTTTCTCCCTTAATTTTCAGAGTTGCATCGGTGTTTCTCACCACGATCTTGGACTCGTCTTGCGTGGTACGTTTGCGAGTACCCGCCTCGTCCAGCCTTTTCTTCACTGACTTATAGAGGCTTTCCCCTTCTTGATAGAGTTCGCTCAAATCATCGTAGGCATCGAACAAGGCAGATGCACAGAACTTCACTCTTCGAGCATCCTCCGGCCTGACTGCTCTCTCCAGCAAATCATGGTAGTTCTTGAAAAGGTAGGCGAAACTCCGATTGATGCCGTCCAAGCTTCGTTTTCTCCTGGTACGGCTCCAGGTGTCACAATACTGTTTGACGCTGCTTTGGTATTCATCCTCCGCTCTTGCCTCGTCGCAGCGACGTCCGAACTCACGGGCTCTCTGTTTGACTTCCTGATCTGTCCGGTGAATCAGGAGTCCCTTTTCCCGAAGTAGTTCAACGTAGTCATATAGTTCCTTTGCTTTGGGACTTGAGGTGAAGTTCCAGAGGAGGTGCTTTATCTGTTCTGCAATCTCCTCTGATGTGCTGATGTATGAAGTCGGGTCGATTCCCAGGTACTCGACTATCTTCAAGATTGCTGCTTCCGTTGAAGAGAGAACTACGTCGTATCGCTGCCCCTGCCGTAAGACGAAGCCCAAATCGACCAGGTCATCAATCCCTTCCCAAGTGGGCAACGCGGTCGGTGGGAATCCAAGCTCCTTCCGGGTGACATTTTTCGCCTTCTCCAGGGAGAGAGGCAATGACGGCGTTACCCGCATCAGGTGAGAAAGCGTCTCTCTAGCCTCCTTCTTGGATGTGCCATGTCTCATTCGCCACTCTTTGAGACATACACCGAATTGCATTCCAAGATCACGCCATGCCTGCGGAAAGGACTCAAGGCCCAGTTCGCGATAGAGCCGATCCAAAGTAGGTTGGTATTCGATCTCGACTGCTATATCACCTTGCGTCACCTGGCTCAGGATCAGTAGATTGGTCTCCAGCCGTGTGCTCTGGATGACTATCGCTATCGTCGGACGAAAAGGTCCATACTTCTCATCTCCGCGTGGGAGATGAAGTACTCGATCATCACCGAAGTTTCTCGTGCAAATCAATAGACCAAAGGCACATCCCTGAAGGTGCTCGACCAGCTTCTCTTCACCGAACGCTTCCGCGGAATCGATCACGAGAACGCGTCCCAGGAGACTCAAATCGTCGTTGAAATCGTGGAAGAGTTCCCTGAGTTTCCCAGGATCGACCTCAAAGTCGAGGCGCTGGGCAGAAGTTCGCTCTTGGATCTCGAGTCCTCGGTATTCAAGTAACTTCATCACGCCTCCAATTAAGCAGGCTTTTCGATCTTCAGGACTGAGATTGTTAGCCGCAGTCCTCAGTTGGTAATATCGCTCCTTCGACAGGAAGGGGAGATCTGCCTGAGAAGCAACAGGGAAAATCCGGCTGCGCGCTGCTTCAGATATCCGGTAATGCACGTCCGCGCGTTGTAGTGCACAACCCCGCAGTCCCTTGCCCAATGAGCCTGCCTGTTCATCAGGGAGATTCCAGAGTAAGGCCAAGTCCTCCTTGTGAAATGGGACAAATATCTTCTTCTCGCCTTCCAGTGTCTCTGTTGTCAACTGGGCCAGGATGTGCTTGAAGTAGTCCAGTTTTCCAAAGATCGTGATCTCACCTGTTGCCGAAGAGAAGTCAATGTCTTCGCTTTTCATAAAGTTCTGGTCAATCATTGCTCTGGGCACTTTATCCGTTGCCAAGGTGGCATAATCGAATAGGTGTCCCTTTGAGATCAAGCGAAGACCGAGGACTGGCCTCTCCTCGTTTGAGAGATCGCGGATTATCTCTTGTACTTTCATCACTTTGAGCCCGAGAGCTTCTGCTAGATTATCGTCTGTGTACTCACCATATTGCACCACGAGCAAGCGAAACAACCTGGCGTGGTCGGAGCCATACTCGCGATCTAGATACTCATAGATGTTTCGGAAGGAAGTCAGATCAAAGGCATAGGTGAACTGCTCACGGGCACCTACAGCTTTGCCCAATGCAGTGGCAGTCAACTCTGCCAGATCGTAGTTCTCGGTAGAACGCCCGTCTCCAGCTGGCAGACTGCCTTCAACGTGCTTACAGAGCTTTGTCAACAGCCTGGGTTTGCCATCGGCCGCCAGGTGCAGGGTTCGGATGCACCTTTCAGCGAAGGGAGAGTTCTCCCAATTCCAACATGATCTCTCCACAAAGCGATATGATTGAACCAGGTCGAAGCGTTGCAACACGAACGGCTCCGAATACTCCCGGGTAAGCAATCCGCCCGCGATGTCTTCCCTTCGCTTGAACTCTTCCCAAACATCCGGAACAGTACATAGAACGATGGTGATGCAGTTCCGAATATCGTACGCGCCCTCACCGTTGATCAGGGTTCTCAAATCGTTGGTAAACCGCGCAAAGAACTCATCAAAGTTCAGCCCATATTGAGTCTCTTTGAGTCCTTCCATTTCATCAATGAAAATGAATAGTCGAGTAGCTTCCCTTTCCTTCAGAATGGCCTCGGTGATGTCCTTGACCGATGTCAGTTTCCGTGAAATGCCAAATTCATCACCGATCTTGCGAAAGAACGGAGTAATGTAGTCTGTAACCTGTCCGGGTTGTAGTTGATCGGCAACTGCGCGAGCATCAATGCGTATGGCCGCACCCCGGTATGTTGCCATCTGCTCAAGATCAAAGTGCTGAAGCTCTTCCTGCGAGACCCCATCTTCCTGCAAGTTGACCAATACAAGATCATAGTCGTTGTTGTTAATCGCATTCACAAAGAAATGGGCTATAGCGGACTTACCCATGCCGAAGTCTCCGATTAATGCGGCGCTGAGGTTGGCGATAAAATGGGGATCTTTGGATCGCTGGAAGGAGTCTCTGATTAGTCGCAGGAGTCCTTCCTTGACGTCACTGTACCCGATGATTTCCTGATCCGCGCGAGGTGTTCCAACCACGTCGTGTCTGCAAAGGTAGTCACCTTTTTCGTCTCGGCAAAGTTGGCACTTCAGCATTTCGACCTCCTTCGATAGATCATCCCTGTCAGTTCCCTTCATCAACAACACTGGCGTCAAACGCTTCAGCATCGGCAGGTGCTGTGCATCTCCACCAGGCCAGTCTTCACCAGGCCCCGTAACTCCCGCGTGGCTTCCACCGTTCCTACCACATCATCCAGTTCACTGCCCAGGTAGCGGACTTCGTCAAGCAGCGCCGTTACGTCCTGGCATTCCATCACCTCGTCCCGATCTGCCGCAATTTCCCTGTGTCTCGGACAAGTCTTTCCGTGCCCTATATGCATCTATAGGCGCCCTATGGGCGGTTATAGAATTTTATGCGCGCTTTATGCTCGTTATGCACGCTTTTATGCTTTACACGGGCAGTTCGTACCGCGTCCCCTTGCCCGTGCCTACCTGCTCGATTTGACCAGTCCTCGCTAGCTTGCCAAGCAGTCTGGTAACCCGGTGGCGACTGTCAATTCCTAGAAGTGCTCGGCATTGCGCGTTGGTAATCAAGCCATGCTCGCGCACGTAGGTCAGGATCTTCTCCTCGTCGCTCATCGCCTCGAGGAGAGCTAACTGTACCCGGCGCGGCGTCGCCTCGCTCAGCGTGTAGTAGGCCCAGCGACGGGTGCCATGCATCTCCACCAGGCCGGTCTCCACCAACCCCCGCAACTCTCGCGTGGCCTCTACCGTCTCCACCGCCCCGTGATGGAGTCGCCGGTAAAGCCATTCCATCGCTTCATCCTCTCCGCACCGTTAATCTCGGCGTCAGGCACTCCATCAGCGAAAGGCCGTAGTGGTCCACGTCCCCCTGGCCGGAGCCCTGCGTGCTCCAACCGTATCGCCCGCGTATGTAGCAGCCCTGCTCGTCGAACAGGGCGTAGGCCCGCTGGGGCGGGATAGCACGCAGCCCGTCGAAGGCCGGGTCGGTCATCTTCTCCGCCGGAACCCAGCGGACGCCGCCGAAGAGCCGCCGCAACACCTTCTCGTCACCCCGGGGCGCTTTCCAGATGAAGCGGGCCGACGGCGCATAGACGTAGCCGTGGTCGGAGAGGAGGCGGAAGCGAGACCCCTCCAGTTTATCGAGCACCTCCAGGAGCGCCGCCACCGTCTTGTCCAGCGCCTCGGCCGGGGTCAGCGCCTGGCCCTTCACCTTGTGCAACAACTCGTCGGGATACGACAGCCACACCAGCACGTCCGGGCCTGCCGGCAGCACGGCGGGCACTTCGCCGGAACGGACGGGCATCACCTGGAAGCCGTCCCAGGTCTTGAGCGTGGTGATGGAGTGGGTGCCGAAAATCTGCCGCGTGAACGCTCGCGTGGACGAGGGCGCTTCGGAGAGCGCGAAACCCGTCGCTTCGACCGTGTAGCCGTGTGGGGACAGACGGGCTGGCAAGAGTGCGGCCTCGCGGATGCTCATCCCGTCGAGCAGCACGACCGGCCCAGCGCCTGGCGTGAAGTAACGCGCCCGGTCCTCAGCCCGGATGCACTCTAGGAGGATATCGTAGACCTCGAAGTAGGTGTCGTGGACGAAGCGCTCCAACCGGTTCGTGGCCGCCTCTCGCTCGCGGAAGAAGCCATTCACGTCGTCCACGCCACCTGTGGCACCCCAGAGCGCGACCAGCGTCTCGTAGAGGACGGCCAGCGGGTACTCTGCGGCGACCAGTGCCCGGACTAACGGAGCCTCACTTATCTCACTCATCGGTTAGCACCTCGAGGGTGGCGGCTATGGTGCCCTCCACGGGGATGGGGAGTTGGTCGAGGATTTTCAGCACCTCCCGTTTGCCTACCGGGGTGGGCAGCGCCACACGCAACCGCAACACCACCTTGGTCTCGCCACCACCGCTGCGCACGCCTTCCAGCATGCAGCTGAGCGGCCCGGCCTCCTGCAACCCGCCGCCATCCACCTCAATCTCGATGGCCCTGACGCGGTCGTCGCGGCGCAGGTGACCCTCAACGTCGGTCTGCAGGTTGAAAGGCGTTCTGTGGCGGTCGCTCTTGACCACGATGCAGCGTCCCGGTGGTGGGGGCTCTGCAATCTCTGCCTCCACCGGCGTCTCACCAGGGCGCATCTCTTCTGGCTCTGGTACCACGTACTCAATGCCCGCCTTCTCCAGTTGTTCCATTCCTACAACTGCCGGACCGTGGGCCTTCAGATAGAGCATCACGTCCTCGGCGAAATTCCGTGGCGCGCGGTTCTCAGGGCCGTAGACGTTCTTCCCCCGCACCATCACCACCTCGCCCTGCTGGTTGCACAGCGCCAGCACCCGCTCTCGCAGGATCTCAGAGTCCACCAGGATGGGCTTGCCCGGCACCATCAAGAAGGCCTGGCGCAAGCGGTCAAACCGCACGCCGTTCTCCCCACCGTTCCGCAACTCGGCCAGGATGGCGTCGTCCACCACCTCCGCCCCGAAGGATTCCCTGGCCAACCTCAAGACCTCCTGCGCATCCAGCGAGCAGTCAATGGGCCGGAAGTACAGTTTGCCCCCCCGCATCCCCGGCTTCATCCACTCGCCGTAGTTGGCCGCCAGTTTGGTCTTCAGGTCGCTCTCCTCGCGCTCGACGTACTCTTTGAGTTGGGCCAGTTTATCCTTCTCCTTCGCCGCCGCCAGGTCACGTTTGAGTTGCTGGCACACGAGCAACCGTTGGGCGCTCAGGAGGAAGCGCTCTGTGGCCGCCAGATCGCCGGCCACTTTGGGACGCACCAGTAGCAGCGTGTTCCGCCATTCGCGCCCGTGGTAAAACTCGCGCAGCGGTTCGTCGTCCAGGTACTGGGTCGAGACCATCACCCGCATGGCGCGTTGGCGGGGCACCTCCTCGATGGGGTAGACGAACGTGTTCGTGCCGCCTGCGATCTGGCCGATCATCTCGGCCAGCCGGACGCGCGCCTGGGTTGGTCCCTGTTCCTTTAACTGCCGCGCCGCGCGGGCGTTGATGCTGACTGGCAGGTTCTCCTCGCCGCGGATGACGTACCGGCCGTCGCTGCGCCATAGATACCAGGCCGTATCCTCGAGCCCATCCAACACACGGGCGATCTCGTTAGGGTTAACTCCAGGACGGAGGCAGCCCAGGGCGATCTGCGTCGGTTCTGCCCCGGCCATCCCGGGCACGAAAGAGCGTAGCAGGATCGTAGCCAGGATGTCCCGGCTCAGGGGTTCCTCGCGTGTGCGGGCGATGTCCTCCTGCGCCCGTGCCAGGAGCCGGGGGTTGAGTTGGAACAGGTCATCGTTGACCTCGCCGACGTCGGGGGCCACGTCTGCAGGCAGCAACAGGTCGCGCTCGGAGGCGAAGCGACGCAACACACCGGAGAGCAAGAACAGAATACCTCGCGTGTTCTGGTACTCTCTCGACGCGCTATAGGTCTGGAAGAGGACATCCACCAGTTCGGGGTGGAGGGGGTAGTATGCCAGCATCCGCTCCCGGTAGGCATCCAGCGAGGTGTCGGTCAGGCCCACCTGGGCTCTATGCTGAGCGTACAGCCCGATGTAGTCATCCACCGTGCGCTGAGCCGCTTCCTCGTCAATCCTCTCAAACAGGCGAAAGCGCACCACCTGGGCCTTGTCCTCCCCCGCGCCCAGGTCTTTGAGGAAGATGTTCCCCCGCCCCAACCGTCCAAGCAGTTCCGCATCCCGGCCATACAGCGATGCCAGGAGAAGTAATTTCACCTGAGGGTCCTCGGTGGCCTCTGTGAGCACCTGCAGGAAGTTCAAGTTACGTTCGCGGCGTGTTTTATCCTCGATGGAGCCGTACCAGGCCTCCAACTCGTCCAGCACAAAGACCAGCGGTCTTTCGTTCAACAGCGCCTGTAACTGTGCGCCGGTCGGGTGATCGAGCACCTGGCCCAGCACATCCTCCCGGCCACGCTTTCTGAACAGTGGCTCCCAGACGAACTCGGGGTCTTCGTCGAGCAGGTGGCTGGTGACCACGTCCACGCGTTCGGGGAAGGAGAGGTTTATCCCCCGGCGGTCGAGCCACTCCCTACCCTCGGTCGGCGAGTGGAGGATATGGTACAGGGCCAGCAACGTGTGGGACTTGCCGGTGCCGTAGTCTCCGGCGAAGATGAATGTTCCCTGAGCACGTTCCCCCGACAACCGTTGGGCCACAGCGCTAAGCGCTTGCCTGAGCACCTGAGTGGGATAAGTGAGGGCCAGAATGCGCCGCGCGGAACTCTCTGGCCTGGTGGGATCGTCTACATTGTACAGCCTGACGCTGCCGAAGACGGCACCGCTCCGTACCTCCTCGGAGATGATGACGGCATCCTGAATAACCATTGCTGTACTCTTCCTTCCTCTACCGCTTCTTGACCTGACAAGTCGGACTATTAGCTGCGTTCTCTTGCCAGTCTCGCTCGGAATGATGACCAGACATAGCACCCGCAGTTCAGCATCCGCACAACAGTATAGTGTGATCTTGCGCGAAAGTCAATCCCCGTCAACCCGGGGTGACTGTTCACTGTTCCAGAAATGGGGACATTCGTGGCAAAAAAAGCGCATCTCCCACAGAAGTATGGGGGATGCGCCTGCGTGATGGCAGCATCAGAGGCAGGGATGCTACCCGGCTTGTCAGTGGCAGGCTTTTCGTAGTAGACGATCTCAATAAATACAGATTTGAGGAGCCAGCACCCCCAGGTGCGGTTCCGTTCGGCACATAGGCGTGCCTCACCCCTCAAGAATTGGTTCTACTGAGTCTTGGGGGCCGAACGTACCTGGCCCCAATTCAGGCCGTGGGCCCAATGGCCGGCCGGAACTTGTAGCCATAGACGATCGCGCCAGCCTCACCACCCCCTTGCACCTTGCGCGTCACCATCTCCACCGGCATCCCGATGCGCACCTGCTCGGCATCCACATCGGTCAGTTGCGCGGTCACCATGGGGCCCTCCTCCAGTCTCACCAGCGCCACGGTGTAGGGGGCGAACTCCTCGAACCCCCGTGGCGGGTTGTAGACAGTGCTGTAGGAGTAGACTTCGCCCCGTCCGCTGAAGGCGAGCGGCGTCTTGGCCGGCACTTCGCACTCCGGGCAAACGTCCCGGGGCGGGAAGATCCTCGCACCACACTTCTCGCATATCTCTCCCACCAGCCGGTAACGTTGCTGCTGTAATCTCCAATTCCTCGGTACACCCATTGACAAACCTCCTGGTCATATTTGGCAGCGAGCGATTCGCTGCTGGCTATCGGCCAACTGCTGACCGCTAACTGCTAATCTACCATCCTCTCCAAGATGTGCGTGACAACCGTTGCGCCGCTGCCACCGATGTTCTGGGCCATCCCTGTCCGCGCGTTTGGCACTTGATTGGCCCCGGCCAGGCCGCGCAACTGCTGCACTACCTCGACCACCTGGTAAACGCCGGTGGCCCCCACGGGGTGTCCCCGCGCCTTCAGCCCGCCCATCGTGGTGACGGGTACGTGGCCCTCGATTCCAATCTCCCCCTCCAGGGCCAGCCGCAGCCCCTGGCCCTTGTCCGCAAACCCAGCCGCCTCCAGGCTGAGCGATGCCATGATGCTGAAGGCGTCGTGCAACTCGAACAGGTCAATGTCCTCTGGCCCGACTCCTGCCTGCTCATACGCGCGGCGGGTCGAAAGTATGGCCCCATCCAGCACCAATGGATCGCGTCTATCGTGCACGGCCAGGGCATCGGTTCCCACAGCCGAAGCGGCGATGCGTATCGGGGCCGCCGAAAGCGCGTGCGCCGCGTCAGCCGGTGCCAGCACTACCGCTGCTGCCCCATCACAGATGGGAGAACTATCCAGCAGATTGATGGGGGCGCAGATCATCCTCGCCCTGGCGAAACGCTCAGCCGTGACCGGAAAACGGAACATGGCGTGCGGGTTGTTCGTCGCATTCCGGTGAGCGTTGACGGCGAAGGGGGCAAAGTCCTGGTGGCTATAGCCATACTCGTGCATGTAGCGCCGCATCAACAACGCGTTAATGGCGACGAAGGAGATCCCTTGCGCGGCCTCGTAATCGCCATCGGCCGCCATCGCCAGCGCCGTGGTCGCGTCGGGGCCGAGCGCGTCGGTCATCTTCTCCACCCCAACCACGATAACGATGTCCGCCAGTCCACCGGCGACGGCCACGTACCCCATCCGCAGTGCCGCCGCCCCAGAGCAGCAGGCCGCCTCGATCTTGAACGCCTCGACCCCTCGCAGCCCCGCGAAATCGGCGACCAACGCGCCCAGATGCTCCTGTCCGGCCAGTTCACCGGACAGCATATTGCCCACGTAGAGCGCATCGGCGCGCGCCACGCCCGCGTCAGCCATCGCTGCCTGAAGTGGTCCCAGCGCCAGGTGACGCAGGCTGATATCCCAGTGCTCTCCTACTTTGGTCTGTCCAACTCCGATGATGGCAACGTCTCTCATTTCCTCATTCTCTCAAGGCCCTGGTGAACCGCACATAGGTCGCGTAGTCAATCTCAACACGCCGGAGGATGTAGTCACGGGTCGCCGGTGCCCGCTGCCGCCGCTCCAGGATGGCCTCGGTGACGCGGAGCGAAAAACTATCCGACCCCGCTCCAGAGCCATAACTCACCAGCAGCACCCGGTCGCCCGGCGCGGCCACATCCAAGACCGCCGTCAGGCCAATGAGCGAGGAGCCAGCGTATGTATTGCCAATCTCGTTGACCAGGAGCCCATCCTCGATCTGCGCTGGTGTAAAGCCCAACCGCTTGGCCACCGTCTGCGGAAACTTGACGTTGGGTTGGTGGAAGACGGCGTAGGCATAGTCGGCTGGCTCCGTCACCAATGCCTCCATCAGCCCCTGCGCGGCGGCGACGACGTGCTTGAAGTACGCCGGCCGGCCGGTGAATCTCCCCCCGTGAGAGGGATAGTGCTGGTAGGCCCGCCGCCAGAAATCGGGGGTGTCGGTGACGTAGGAGAACGAGCCTTCGAGGACGGCCAGGGCCTCAGCCGCCGGGCCGACCAGGTAGGCCGCCCCCCCCGCGCCCGCCGTGTATTCCAGCGCGTCGCCGGGCCGGGCCTGGGCCGTGTCCATCCCGATGACAAGCGCATAGCGCGCCATCCCCGACCCCACGAAGCCGATGGCTGCCTGGAGCGCCTCGGTACCGGCCTTGCAGGCGAATTCCCAGTCGCCGGCCTGCGTGTGGGGCGTGGCGCCGATGGCCTCGGCCACGATGGTCGAGGTCGGCTTGACGGCGTAGGGATGCGACTCGCTCCCGACCCACACGGCGCGGATGAGCGCCGGGTCCACGTCGCCAGCGCGGACCAACCCGTTGCGGGCCGCCTCAATGGACATCGTCACCACATCCTCGTCCAGCCCCGGCACCGACTTCTCCGTGATCGGGGTACCGCCCTGCCCACCCGCCCACACGCGGGCCACTTCGCTGGCTGGCAGGCGGTACCTGGGCACGTAGGCCCCGTAGCCGATGATGCCAACCTCGCGGTCTGGCTTGAGCAGTTCGACATCAGAAACGGACAGCGTCAATCCTCCAAAGCACTATGCGTGGCCCAACGACTTACCCATCGTGAGCCGCCTACTGCCAGTACGGCGATGAACAGTGCAAATAACAATGATAGCAATGGGAATCCAACCCACAGTGGATCCATCCAACGAGGGATGACCCTCAATACATCACCCAGGTGTGCGTACGCCGTGCTGAGCGTGGTATGCCTGCCCGGTGCTGTCAGTGTGAAGAAGATATGCACGGCGACGACACTCATAGCGATCAGCACACCGACCAGTAGTCCCGCCAAGGTCAGTTGGGATCGTGTTGTCTGTGGCTCGTCTGCCCAACGTCGGGTCAACCAACCCGCCAACGCGCCCAACGGTGCCGCCAGCAACAGATGCGCCAGCGGCAGCCCGATGCTCAAAAGGAGCACTGGCCCGCCTAGCACAGCGGCCACGGCTCCCACGATCAGTCCGGCTTCGAGCCCCTTCGGCAGGCGATCCCACGTGCGCTCGATCCAATGAGCCAGCCTGGCGTCCCGGGCCAACAGCAACCTCGCACCAGCCCAGGCAGCCGCCAGCCCAAGCAGCAACTCCAGCCATCCGAACACCAGTGTCTGGATGATCCAGAACGCGCCGACGCTGTCCAACATTGGTGGAATGACGCCTTGCAGGAATCCCAAGCCCTCGTCGAGAATGGAGCGGCTTGCCTCCTCCGGCCCGAACAAAAGGACCAGGCCCAATTCGCTCACAAAAACGAAATGAGCCGCTATGCCTCCGCTCACAGCCCCACCCCACAGACTCAGTGGGAGAACCTCTTCACGGCTGTCCGAGTGTCGCCAGGCTAGCCATGCCGCCAACAGTCCCAGCGCTAGTCCCACGGCAGGCACACCCACGGCTACGCCCATGCCCACACCCAGCGCAAGGGCGTCGGCCACGCAACCTACCAGGCCCCATGTGACCCAACGCAACCACCAACGCTTAGGGGGCGACACCATGTACCTCCGAGAGTATGGCTGTGGCCCTATCCGGTCGGATAACACCTTCGGCCGTCATCCGTTGCACAACTAACTCGATCTCGTGTCCACAAGCTCCAGCGGCAATGGCTACCTGCCGGGCATGGAGCCGCATGTGGCCCCGCTGGATGCCCTCCGTCGCCAGCGCTCGCAGCGCCGCCAGGTTCTGGGCCAGCCCCACCGCCGCGATGATCTCCGCCAATTCACGGGCGGTCTGCACGCCCAGGATTTTGAGCGCCACCTGCGCCGTGGGGTGCACGCGCGTAGCCCCCCCCACGATGCCCACGGCCAGCGGCATCTCTAGTGTGCCGACCAGGTTGCCCTCAGCATCGCGCGCCCAGGTGCTCAGGCTGGTGTAACGACCCAAACGAGCAGCGTAGGCGTGGGCGCCCGCCTCGACTGCCCGCCAGTCGTTTCCGGTGGCGATGATGACCGCGTCCACGCCGTTCATAATGCCCTTGTTGTGAGTCGTGGCGCGGTATGGGTCGGCGGCGGCGAAGGCCCAGGCCTCGACGACGCCCTGCGCCACCTGCTCGCCGGAGAAATCCCCGAAGGACAGCGCTTCCACCGGCACCGTGCAGCGCGCCCGCGCCAAACGTCGGTCAGCCAGGTTGGATAGGATCCGCAGCCCCACTCGCCCGCCGGTGATCCGCTCAATGCGAGGAGCCAACGATTCACAGGCGGTGTTGACCGTGTTGGCCCCCATCGCGTCACGGCAGTCGAAGATGAGGTGTACCACCAGCATTGGGCCGGCCGGGGTCTGCTCAAAGACGCGCACCTCCAGGTCTCGCGCCCCGCCGCCCAGGCCGACGATGACCGGGTCGGCCTCGTTGGCCAGTGCCAGCAGTTCGTCGCGCGCGGCCAACAAGTCGAAGCGAGCCGACCAGGGATCGGCGACGTCCAGCACCTGCAACTGGCCGATCATCTCCGGCGCAGTTGCGATCGCCCGGAAGCCTCCGCCGGCGCGGGCCAGTTTGGCGGCGAAGGAGGCCCCGGCCACCACCGAGGGCTCCTCGATGACCATCGGCACCAGGACGTCGCGCCCGTTGACGACGAAGTTGACCGCCATCCCCAGCGGCAGGCTGTGCCGGCCGACGACGTTCTCGATCATCTGGTCGGCTCGTGTCAGGTCGAGCCCCATCGCGCCGCCCAGGACAGCGGTCTCATCCTCGGCCAATTCCGCCCACCGGGCGACCTGTCCAATCCGCTCTTCCAGAGGCTGGTCGTAGAATCCGGCCAGGCGTGAAGATTTGACCATCAATTCCTCGTCTCGCATAGGTGTAACTGCCCAATACACACTTAAGCCGCCGGACAAGCAAAGAACCCCGGCGGTTGTAGTCAAAGTATACCACCGAGGCCCTATCAAAAACTATCAAACTTGCGAATCAAGAGGGTACAAAAGTACTAAAAAAGGCTTATCCGCCTCGCTCCCTAGTACCTCGTCAATCCGATTTTGATATATCCGGGTAGAGACGCTCGAGCTTGACACGGGCGTTTTCCGTACCGAAACGCCAATTGACTGTCACTTGTCGTTCATTGCGATTCGTTTCCCAGGCT